>Ga0007824_1000119_pt1 | contig 21017 bp, 16 predicted proteins | sample CryBogCBE05Oct08_FD_71225 | JGI IMG/M metagenome (GOLD analysis project Ga0007824, IMG submission 71225) | Freshwater microbial communities from Crystal Bog, Wisconsin, USA - CBE05Oct08 | ecosystem: Environmental > Aquatic > Freshwater > Lake | place: Crystal Bog, Wisconsin, USA | collected... | reverse complement strand
AGGCGTGTGGGGCGTTCACCCAGTAACTGCTGTTGGTTTTGGCGAAGATGAACGCTGGAAAGTTGTGACTGAAGATGGCCGTGAGTTTATTGGAACGTTCAACCACCGAGTCAAGACCGATAAAGACTGGGTTGAGATTCGCCACTTGCAGCCCGGTGACAAGATTGTGCAAATCAATGGGCACGCTGTTGTTAAGTCAAGCCAGCATTTTGATTACGGCAAAATTGTCAAGATTACGGTTCATGACGCACACACATACTTGACCGAAGGATTCTTGTCGCACAACATGAAATATTCTGGCGGTGCGGATATTGGAGAATACGCTCACGGTGGCCTGTCAGCTGGTGCTTCCCATGCCTCTGCCCTGCGCGGCCCATTGACTAGCCTGCACGGTGTTGAACATTTGATGCAATATGCTCATGGTGGCTCGACTCCTTACTCCGATGGGCAGTACAATTTAGGTGGTTACTCTGACGGTGGCCGACTACTTCGTGGACCCGGTGATGGCGTTTCTGACTCTATCCCCGCAACCATTGCTAATAAACAGCCTGCACGACTCGCCGACGGTGAATTTGTTGTACCTGCTCGTATTGTTTCTGAGCTGGGCAATGGGTCTACTGAAGCTGGCGCACGTAAGCTATACGCAATGATGGATCGCATTCAAAAAGCGCGTAGTAAAACGGTTGGCAAAGGTCGTGTGGCTGTCAACAATAAAGCAGATAAATACTTGCCCGCGTAAGGATAAGACATGGCAACCGCAACTCCTACCTCAGTAACGCAGTATCAGACAGGCTTTCAGCCACAGCTATCTCCCTACGAGCAGACGCTTGCTGGCTCTGCGATGGGTACTGTGTTTCAGTACCAAACCGATAGTAGCGGTAACCCTGTTATTGACCCTGCCACGGGCCTGCCTAAAGTTGCTGGGTTCCAGCAAGCGCCCAGTGCGATGTACAACCCCAACCAGACTTACCAAGGTCAACAGGTTGCGCAATTTACTCCGCTGCAACAGCAAGCATTTCAAAACGCCCAGAACATGGGCGTCTCGGGGCAGGTAGGCCAAGGCACAAACATTGCCAACCAAGCAGCCCAGATGGGGCTAAATGCAAATTACCAGTACAACCCCTACACTGCTCAGAATGTTAGCGGCGCTCAAGGCCAAGCTGCACAATTGGGTAATGCGCCGACAGCTACAGCTACTACTGGCTCTTCGCAAAACATGAATGCGGCTCAAGGGCAAAACACCCAATTGAGCAATGCTCCTTCTATCGGAGCTGCAAGCTTTAATCAGCCGGGTAATGTGTCGGCTCAGCAAATTAGTGCGCTGAACCCCAACTACTTCCAGATGCAAGCCGCTCAAGGCGTGTCTGGCCCAAGTCTGCAAAACTATCAAATGGGCCCTGCATCGCAGGTGAACAGTCAAAACTTTACTGGGAATAACGTTGCCCAGTACATGAACCCCTATTTGCAGCAGGCACTGAACCCACAAATCCAACTGCTCCAGCAACAGCAAGGGATGCAGCAGGCTGCTAACCAAGCGAAACAAACGCAAGCTGGCGCGTTCGGCGGTAGCCGAGCCAGTGTTGAAGATGCTCTGCAGAACCAGTCTAACCAACTGGCTATGTCCAATTTGATTGGCCAAGGCTATAACACTGCCTACGGTCAAGCGGCTCAGCAGTTCAACGCATCCAACGCTGCGAATCTGCAAGCACAACAAGCCAACCAACAAGCTGGTTTAACTGTCGGCCAACAAAATTTGGGCGCAAACCTGCAGACTCAAAACCTCGGTGCGACATTGGGTCAACAAGCTCAGCTGGCTAACCAAGCCAACCAACAACAAGCCAATCTGCAGAACTTGTCGGCTAACTTGCAGACTCAAGGGCTCCAAGCCCAAACTGGGTTACAAGCGCAACAATCGAATCAATCGGCTGGCCTGCAGGCCCTACTTGCAAATCAGCAAATGGGCTATAACACCGGGCTTCAGAACGCCCAGTTGTCCCAACAAGCCAACTTAGCTAACCAGTCTTTGGCTGGCCAGTACGGTCTGCAACAAGGCACAATGAACCAGCAAACGGCTATGGCTAACTTAGCCAACCAACAAGCTGCTGCTGCAAACAACCAACAATACGCTAACCAATACGGTCTGGCTAACTTGGCTGCGCAAAACCAATACGGTCTGGCTAACCAACAGTTGATGGGGCAATACGGTCTGCAACAAGGCTCCATGAACCAACAAATGGGCCTGCAGAACTTAGCGAATACGCAACAAGCTAACCTTGCTAACCAACAAATGGGCCTGAGTGCGGCTCAGCTCAATGCACAGCAACAACAGTTTGGTGCAGGCTACGGCTTGCAAGGGGCTAACACTGCGCTCACCGGCGCAAATACGCTCGGCACGTTGGGCCAAAACCTGTACTCACAAAACATTGGTATCAACCAATTGCAAAACGCAGCGGGCTTGCAGCAACAGCAGCAAATCCAAAACGTGCTCAACACCAACTACGGCAACTACATGAACCAAGCGCAGTACCCACAACAGGGTCTGTCGTTCTTGTCGAACATGTATAACAGCTTGCCCACGTCTACGCAGAGCACGTCGACGTATACCGCGCCGCCGACTCCGTTGCAAACTCTTGGCGCAGTGGGAACTGGCATTTATGGCCTGAGCAAAATAGGGTCTAAAGAAGGCGGCTTGCTTAGGACGAAGAAAATGAAACGTGGTGGTCTGGGCGCTATCGCATTGAACAATATTGGAGCTTGAACATGATTGATATGTCTTCCGTGATTGCGGAGAAGTACAAGAGCAACCCCCAAGTTCTTCAAGCTGCAGTGCTGGGCCAACAAGTGCCCGGGCTCAACATCGACCCCTACACAGCCCTGAGCGCCCTGCAGAAGATCAAAGAAGCCAACTCAATGCAGAATGCGCAGATGGCGCAGCAGCCGACTCAACAACCGTCCATGCTGCAGGATGCAATGCAGCAGCCTCGCCCTCCCCGCCAAGAAGCCCCAGCGCCAACTCAGTCCCAAGGGATTATGTCTACGGCTATGAACCCCGCCCAGTATGACTTCAAGAGCAAAGGTATTGCTGGCCTGCCTACACCTGACCAAGAAATGGCTCGTGGTGGCATCGTGGCTTTTGCCGAGGGTGGAGATTCAGATTCTGATAAAGACCGTTACCCTACGCACGAAGAAGCAGTCGCTGCCTTCAACGCTGCTTACCCAACACAGCAGTACGCATCGCCCACACAACGTGGTCCAATTTCCCAAGCTGCCCATGACTTGATGGTTCAGTTCCATCTGTTGCCAGACGGCACACCCGGTATGATTTCCCCCCAATCTCAACGTGCATCAGTTTATGGTGGCGAGCAATTGCGTCGGGCTAAAGGTGGAATTACGCACTTTGCCGAGGGTGGGGATTCAGACAGTGACAACAGTGACGACAGCAGCGACGATAACTATCAAGCTACTTCTACTCCTAATGCTGCTGGGCTTGCCGCACTGCAGGCTACTCAAGACCAAATAAGAGGTCTGAAGCCGATTACAAATACGCAAAGTATTGAAGATGTCTACAACAAACTGAGCACGATGGCGGGTCAAAGCCCCTATGAGGGCCTGCAGCAGCAGATCGCTAATGCTACCAGTGGGAACCAAGAACAGTTTGAACACGCCAAAGGTTATGCAGCCCTTGCTGCTATTCCTGCGATCCTTTCGGGCGGCAATGCCATTCGTGGTTTGGGCGCAGGCATCGGTGCGTTTGGTGCTGAAGTCGGTAAAGCGGCTGATGCTAAGAGCAAACAAGACCAAGAGTTGATGAAGATGAACATCAACTTGGCCGACGCCCAACGCAAAGAACGTTTGGGTATGACAAAAGATTCCGTCCTGCTCAAACAAGAAGGCGATAGAAACGCTACTGCGGCTACTGCTAACCAGCTCAATCAAATTAAAGCCGTTGGAGACTTGCAGTACAAAGCTTTACGTGCTCAAAACGTGAAGCAACCAGCTACGTCTGCTGACGTACAAGCTGCTAATGTACTAGCAGCCGACTTGATGCGTAGAAACCCCGATATGTCGGATACGGAAGCAAAAGCCAAAGCACTGCAGCAGGTGTACCAAAACAAACAAGTACCCGTACTTGCTGCCATCGCTGGAGCCGGGGCTCGCAACGAAGCTAATATCACTTCACACGAAAAGATTGCAGCTGCTACCCAACAAGAAAAAGCAGGACTTGCTGCAGACGCAGCGTTTGAGGTCGCACGAGTGGCAAACCCCGCGCTACGCAAACAACTTGCTACTTCTACGCCAGAACAGGCAGCAGACATTGAGAACGACTGGAAAACAAGGCACGCAGCGCAAACGTTGAAAAACAACCCGCTAATTAAACCCCCCGCCGCTGCTGGAACTCCTGCCCCTGCCCCCACTGCCGGAACTCCGGCTCCGGCTCCTGCCCCTGCCCCCGCAAAAGTTATAACGCAGGCGGACGTAGATGCTACGTATCAATCAATGATGAAACAAAACCCTAACCTGACCAGAGAAGAAGTAGTAAGCAGATTGCAAAAGAAGGGCTACACTATTAAATAACGAGGTGATTTATGGCCGGTCGGGATTTAAGTAGTGAGTTAGTCGATGCCCCCGTAGGTAGGGATTTGAGCGCGGAACTTTTAGAAGGGGCTACTATGCCTGCGCCTACTGCTACCAAAAAGCCCTACGTGGGTGGTAGTTATTTCACCGACTTGGTTGATTCTCTTTTTGGTAGCTCAGATCAAAACAAGAGTGTCTTAGAGAATTACCAACCTACACCCCAAGAGCAAGCTGCGGAAGTACAACGTCGGCTTAGCCTAGGCGCTGGCCCGATCAGTAAAGAGACCGCTGGTAAGGCTGACCTGCTGCGCAGCGGGGTGTTACCCAAAGAAGAAGTTACCCCTCGAATCCAAAAAGCTGCCAAAGCTATGGAAGAGCAGCAACGCCCTTCTTTAGCAGACCTAATAGCTGCGGTGGAAAGTCAGCAACGTATAGAAGAATCTCAGTCTTTTGAGAAGCAGCATCCAGTTATTTCAGAGATAGGCAAAGAGGCCATTGGCAATATTGAAGCTATCCCTGCAGTAGTAAGCAATCTTATTCCGTACCCTATGGTTGGGGGTGCAATTTCTGCGCTTAACGAAATGGGCGGCGTGGCTGCACGTAGGCTGCTGCAAAACAAAGAGATCACAGGGGAAGACTTTGATCGGATAAGCCAAGCCTACGACCGAGTTGAGCAGGGGCTGACATACCAGCCTAGGACTGAACGAGGTCAAGAACGCACAGAGGACGTAAATTCTGTAGTACAAAACTATGTGATTCCGGGGCTTATGGCTATGGAAGGGTTACCGCCTATCCATATCCGGCCTTCAGTCGACTACATCCATGCGCAGACCAAGGACTTGCTAAGTAAGGGTGTGCCCCCGGAGCAAATACCGTCTTACATCCACCAAAGCAACTTGCCGATGTATGAAGCTCTGGCTAAGTCCAAAGGATTCTTGACCCCCGAGGCTAAAGCCGAAGCCCCTGTTGCGGAGCCCGCACCAGCTATTACGCCTGTTGCGGAGCCCCCACCAGCTATTACGCCTGTTGCAGCACCTGCTGACATACAAGCAACGATTGACCGCCACATACAGAATGGTATACCCGAAGCAGATGCCCGTCGACTGGCCGAAAGCCAAGTTGCTACTCAAGATGTAGTCGACCAAGAAACAGGAGAGATTACTAATGTTGCAAGACCTAACGCCGAGCCAGTTGGAGCAGGCGCTGAAGTGGCTGTGGAACCAAGCGGAGGAGCCGCCGAAGGAATTGGACAGCCTGAACGAAATGGAAATGTTCCTGCTGTCGAGGATGTTGGACACGCTGCTGCAGGAGAAGGACAACAGCCCAGTGCACTAAAAGAAGGTGAAACTCCTGCCCCTGAAGCCGTCGAAGCAAAAACGGAAGAACAACCCTACACGCCAACCCCCGAAGACCTGCAGAAACAACAGGCTGCGTTCGAGGCTAGTAGAGAAAAAGTCAAGCAAATAGCAAAGCGCAATTTTGATACTGCAGTTGACCAAGTAAACAATTTTGACTACGGTGGAAATTTAGATGCAGCGCTTGATGCCTATCGAACAAATATGTTCGATACGATAGCGGAAGAGGGCATCAATAAATATGACCCCGATCAACCATTTTGGATTAGGGCGGCAGACCGTGAATTTGACCGTTTAACTGAAGAATACAAAGCCAAGCAAGAAACAAAGGAAAAACCTAGTGTCACTGAGACCCCTGAAGCCGTCGAAACAAAACCGGAAGAACCGCAAGCAGCCGCAGCCGAGCCAGTAACTGAAGCCCCTGCTTCAGAAGAGCCAGCGGTTAAACGTGGTCGGCCTCCCCTTGCGCTAACACCTGAAGAGCGCATTGCTCGAGTGCAGGAAAAGAAACTGCAACGCAGTGCCTACATGAAGGACGACCGGGCTATTGCTAAATACTCGGATCAACTGGAAGAAGCAATCAAGCCTTTGGATGAAGGCGAGTACGAAAACGACGAAGCATTAGCTGAAGCGCAAAACGATCAGCGAGCCAACAAGCTCGATGCCGTGCGTAACCTGCTAGAAATTGAGCAGCGTCAACGTGGGACTGCAGCGGGCAAACGCGCTAAGGACATCCTTAATAACCGCAACAAGATTACCCAAGCCGAGATTGATAACATCAAGCGCGGCAATGAAGTGCGTAAGCGGGCAGGGATAGCCAACAAAAATGACTTCTTAGGCACTGCAACTACGCCGCTTAGTTCTACCACTGGCGTCACTACGACTGAAGCCGATCCTAGGTTCAAAGCTTTTACCAATGGTGCACAGGTAATCAACCACATCATTAAGACTGGTAATCCATTCGAAAAAGTTTTGGCCCAGCGCCTGCGCAATGTTGTGCGCAACGTTAAGTACACAGTTGTTGAAGACGGCGACGTTCTGCACCCAGACCTAATCAAACACGCAGACAGTTGGGATCAAGCACGGGCAATGTACGTTCGTGACCCTATTACTGGTGAAGGTCGAGTCTATGCTCGGGGCGCTAGTTTTGGCGCTGACCACGGTATTGGTCGAGGCGATGGTTTGCATGAGTTCTTGCACGCTGCGCTACAACAAAAGATTGACCTTGCGATGCAGGCTTTGGAGCGGGGGCACTCTCTTGACTCTAAACTTGTTAACGCCTACCGCGATCTAGAAAAGATTGTCGAGGAAGCCAAAGCCGAATACATCCGCAAGCTGCGTGCGGGTGAAGATATCCCTGCGCGTATTGACAGCTTAATTGACCACAGCGAGTTCTTTGAGAATCCGCACGAGTTCATTTCCTACAGCTTGACCGAGCCTGTTGTCCAAAGATTCTTGATGGATGCAATCGGCAAGAAAAAGGAGAGCCTGTTCACCAAGTTCGTTAACTTCGCACGTGAGGCACTCGGCATGGGCAAGGGCGACATCAATGCCCTTTCTGATTTGCTTTCAGTTACCGACACCACACTCAGCGCACGCAAGACTGCAGACATGCGGCTGGTGGAACAAGGTGATATGCAAGCTCATGCACTTGACGCAGCCCGCACTAACCGACCACCTCTGCTTGCAGCTAAACAAAACCAACAGGCTACGACCAAAGGTTTGAAAGCGGTAGAGAATAGCCGAGAAGGTTACGAGCTGGGCAAGGCGACTTCTTTCCTGCAGGGACTGCGTGACCCACGGAATCTGGCCCCGGAAATCAAAGCCTTGTGGAGCAGCATGGACTATAACGCCCGTGCTCTGTTTACTCACATGATGGACGGCGAAGGACTAGCTACTACATTTGGGGAAAAACTCCCTGCGCTAATAGACGTAAACAAAGGGTCGCAGCGCATGAGCGGCACAACGGAAGGACTCCTAAAAGGGGTTGCTAACCAAGCCGACGCTATCGTTAGCTTCTTCCGTGAGCACCCAGAAGAGCGCACTAAGTTTGAGAACTTAGTCAACGGCACGACTCTAGATCAGTACGACCCATCGCAGCCGGGTAACAAAAAGAATCAGACCTACGACGCCATGTATGCGTCACTTCCTGAGCAGGGTAAACAACTGTACGCACAACTGCGTCAGTACTACCAAGACATGCACCAATACCAACGGCAGATTTTGGCCGACCAGATTGACCAACTGAATTTACCTGCAGGTGAACGCCAAAAGATTATGAAAGAGTTGCGCCATATCTACGAGAAGGACAGCAAGATTGAGCCGTACTTCCCTCTGATGCGCTATGGCGACTACGTGCTGAAGTTGAATAAACCGGGTAGTAAAGAATACGTATCCTTGCGGTTTGAAAACATGCGTGAGCGTGAACGGGCTGTTGAGCGCTTCGTCAAAGATATGGGCCGTTCTAAATTAGAACTGCAGCAAGACGGGCTCTTAAAAGTAGAGAACGACATCGGCAGCACTCAACTACGAGGGACTATTGAGCGTTCTAGCGAATTGCTGAAGTCCATCTACTCTGCAATTGAGAACTCTACCCAGATGAACAAAGAGGCTTTAAAAGATACGATGTATCAAGCCTATTTAGCAACTATGCCCGAGCAGAGCGTGCGTAAGCAGTTCCTGCACCGTGAAGGCACAGCAGGTTTTAGTTCTGACATTCTGCGCAATGTGAACACCAGCGGTATGCGTATGGCTACTCAGTTTGCTCGCCTCAAGCACGCCCCTGAGATTCGCAATGCTTTAGAGTCGGCACGCATCCAACTTGAAGGCCAAGAGGAATATACACCTGTCGTAGCACGCATGGCTGAAATGTCAGCCGACTCTTTGCAACCTAAAGAAATGGGTGGGTTGGCGCTTGCTGCGGATAGGGTAGCAGGGTTAATTACTAAGGCGTCGTTCCTAAAGTACTTGTCTGGCTGGAGCACTGCATTCATGCAGCCTCTGGATATTTTTGCCAAGGGTGCACCAATCTTGCTCGGTAACCACGGCCCCCGAGCTATCCCAGAGCTATCTAAGATGGCTAAGTTGTGGAATCAATTTGGCGTAGCTGAAAAACTCCCCAACGGAACTACTCGCTACCGTATGCCTAGCATTGAGTTTGCTAAAGGTTTGACTGCGGATGAGCGCAGGGCTGTTCGGGATATGGGCATTACCCGTGATACGTTGGCCAATGAAGTCTATAGCCAAGCCCGTAAGCCTGTATCTAAAGTAGATTCGAAAGGCGTGGAGATTGCTAAAGATGCTGCAAACATGCTGGTGTTTGGCGGCTTGCTGCACCACGGTGAGCGTCTGTCTCGTGAAGTTGTTTACCTTACCTCCTACCGACTGAGTCGGCTCGAAGGGTTGGCGCACGAAGCAGCAGTGGAGCGAGCTGTAAACGAAACCAACGAAACTTACGGCAACTACTCTACGTACAACCGCCCGATGCTTATGCGTGGGCCCGCAGGTCGCTTGCTGACCATGTACAAATTCTTCCCGTTGGTGAGCACCAAGATACTGGCGGGTAACTTCTTGCGTATGCTGCCGTTCATGAATAAAGAAGGCAAGGCTGCTGCGGCTACTAAATTCTTTGGCGTTATGGGTAGTCACGCTTTGCTTGGCGGCGTCGTTGCGCTGCCCTTGTTCAGCGTTGTTATGAATACTCTCGGCGCTGCATGGAACGCATGGGGTCGAGACCCAGATGCCCCCGATGAGATGAAAGAGAAAGACTACGAAACTTGGTGGCGCACTGAGTGGTTGCCGAGCGTGTTGGGTGATACTAAGCTTGGAGATTTAACCGACTTGGTTGAGCGAGGCGTAGTTAATAAGATTACTGGGTTGGACTTGTCTAACCGTATCTCATTGAACGATATGTGGTTCCGTGAACCCTCTACCCCCGGCAAGACGCTGAAAGAAAGCATGATGAACTGGGGCTTGATGTTTGGCGGTGCGGGTGCGAACGCTGCCCTAACTTATGCACAGGGCTTCCAACTTATGTCTAACGGCGACTATGAAGCTGGCTTAGAAAAGATTGCCCCCGGCTCGATCAGCAATATGCTTGCTGCCCACCGCATTGCTACACGCGGTATTCAGGACACTCTGGGTACGCAGTTAGTAGAACCCGGCCAAGTACCAGCTATGCAGGTTGCAGGTCAAGCAGTCGGCTTCCGTCCAGAAGCTATTGCTGCTGCACAAAACATTGCCATTAAAGCGGGGGCTGTGGGTAAGGGTGTGTCGGTAGAAAAGGCCCAACTTGAATCTCAGCTCAAAGATGCTTACCGCAAGTCGATCGACTTCACACGTCCGCCAGAAGAGCAAGAGCGCTTTGACCAGATTTTTAGTGACTTGATTAACGACAAGCTTACTGACTTCAATATGCGCAACCCAGAAAATGAGATTACTCCGAAGGCGTTGGTGGACATGATTAACGCAGATGCTAAAAACCGTGGAATGCGTGAGGCTAACGCCGGTGTGCTTCTCAACAAGAAAAACGTCCGTGTATCTGGGGCCGCTGCGGATAGAGCAGCCGCAATCTTGGAAAAGGCTTACCCCCAAAAATAACCCCCGCACTAGGCGGGGGCAAAGTCCAATCAAGGAGAGAGTGAGTTAGCAACTGCGGGAAGCTAACAGTGTTAGTGTACCCTAGACTCTCCAGATGCGCAAACCTTTGATGCCGTCTTCTATGGATACTTTGGCAATCACTTTAATTTTCAAGCGCCTGCATACTTTCATCAACGTTGCCTTTGCGGTTTGGTGGTCGATACAGGGTACAAAGAAGCTGTACCCCTTTCGAAACTTAGACCAGTCAATGTTGTACGTCACCGTCTCGATTATCATTTTGCTGCACTAAGGTATCCAGTTGTAGGTACTCAGAGGACGAAGCATCAAAATGTAAGACACGCACTGGGGGTGACACCAGCTTCATGCCCTTGGACATCCGCTTGTTTGTGCCCTCTTTAAAGATGCCCATCGTGGTCAGCTCTTTGAGCGTATTCTTGTAGTTGATCTGCTGCTTAACGCAGAAGTCCTTAAATGGTTTGGCCGCAACGTACAAGGCTTTGTTGTCTGGCTCGTAGCGTATGAGCAGTTCTCCCCGTGGCTCAGCCAAGGGCATCGCCGACAGGCTCGTCCGTGCGTCAACTTCACCGTTCACAACCAGAGCGTTGTTGATATAGCTGTTCAAGAACTCACCGAGGATAGTCAACGGGGTTGAGTTTGGTGGCTTAACTTCATGGCGCATCTCACTCAACATACCCTTCAGCCATTCGTAGATAGCCCGCATGTTGTAGTTGTGAAGGCCCAGCTCCATAGCGATCAAGCCCCCTGCGATATTGCAAGCGCACAGCGCAGACCAGAAACGTTCCTTTGCGGTGAACTGAACTTCCTTATCCAGCCGTGCTTGGATTCGGCGCACCAGAGCGATCGAGTCTTCTAGGTTGTTGACCAAGTATTGCATGTAGGGTTCTCCGGCATGGCCGTAGTTTTCCCGCAGTTGATGGTCGAACATCTCCTTGCCCTCTTGAACTCCAATCACAGTTGTCGGCTTGATCTCATACTCAAGTAGACGCATGGACTCGCCGTCCGGCGTATTCTTTGCCGCCCCAAGTTTTTCGTAGAAGCTTGCGTTAGCCGAGCACAAAGTTATGCCCTGCCAGATGGTGTTGTTGGTGCGCAAGGTGTTGGTCTGCGCATTCATGCGGTTCTTGCCCCGGCCCTGACTGATGCTGTATGCGAGGTCGGAGAACTCCATGCCCGACATATTTGTGATCTCGTCGATCGTGTTGGCTAAGTTGTTCATGACGCCGAGCGTGTGAATCTTGGATGCGTAAGTATCCTTAAACATGGATGTCAGCTCTTTGGGTTGCCCGCAGATGCTGTTGCACATAAACAAGGCAGTCGACTTACCCGAGCCAGACTCTTTGTGGATCACGTTAATGATTGCGCCTTCCAGCCCAGTGAACTTCAGCAGGGGCGAACCGAACCCAGTCAGCGCCGCAAATGCGTGGGGCTCCAAGCCGGGGCGAGCGTACATGTTGAACGCTTCCTTCCATTTCTCAAACGAACCCTTCACGTGAATCTTTGGCGCTACGTCCTTAGTAGCTTCTGATGGCGGGCTGTAGAACACGCCGTCCTTTGTGATCTCTCGATCGCCGAGAATGAACTTGCTATTACTCTCTACCCATCCAAATTGTGTTCTCATCATTTCAGCCTTTTTCAAATATTGCAGGTTCTTAATAAACGAAATAGCGTAAGCGGCTAGGTCTTCGTATTTCTTGTTGTGCGCAACGATGCCCTCAAAGGCAAGCGCCTTGCGCATCTCTTCCTTCCCCGATACTGCGGTCATAGGCACAGTAAACTCACGCACTCCGTCCAGAGGCAGGTGCGCACGGAACAGAATCACTTCACCAGCATCAGGGTCACGCATCCGCTTGACGACATAGAAGTCATGCTCGTACACAAGTATGGGTTCTTCCTCCTCTTCGGAAGGCTTCTTATACACACCGCCGTTCTTGCCCCGGAAGTATGGGAACGGATACTCAGGCAGTTGGTAGTGGATGACTTCTCCGTCTTCTTCCTGCACTTCAATTTCGGTATCGTCGGATTCCTCAACCTCAATACCCAGAACGATCGGCGACTTGATCTTGCCTCTATGGACACAGCCTTCGCATCCTGTTGGGTTTAGCTTTTGGAATGTGGCGCAGTGGTGCGGGCCCCCACGCTTTTGAATTTGTGCAACCTTCTCGTCGACCTCACCCTCATCGTAGTTGGGGTATTGGTTTGACATCTTGTGTGATGCCCATTGCGAGTCAGTGCAGAACGCAGTGATCGAAAGGGCCGAGCGCCACAGTGGTTCGTCGATTGTGGCTTGGTTCTCGTAGCAATAAAGCAGTTGTGGACAGCCGACATCTTGTGCCGACTTAATCATGATGTTCTTAAAGCGTTTGACTTTGTTGCCCATCAGGGCTTCCATCATGGGGCTCAGCGTTGTGGGTATGAACGCAGGGCGTTCTGCTTTTGGCTCGGGTGCGCCAAGCAGCTCTTTAAATTGTTCGTAGGTCAGCGGCGTTGTGTTCTCATTCAGAACCTCTACCAGCTTTGCATCGTTGTTCTTGAAGTTGTATGTGCCCGGTATACGCAAGACACGGGAGGCTTCAAAGACTGAAGGGTCAACGATCAACCCTTGCTCTACGCATAGCTCACGTAGTCGGTGGGAGAGTGCTTCCCAAGGTGCACGACTTGTTGTTTGGTCGAGCAGCCAGTATGCGTGAATACCGTAGCCGGAACTCACCAGAATTGGTTGTGGTAGGCCGACAGCCTTGCAGAACTTCTTGAACTCAGTGAGCCCAATTGTTTGGTCGAGATAACCCTTGATGATGCCCTTCTCGTCCGGCACACCCTTAGTGGGGCCGCAGTCGATGTCCATCCACAGTGCACGAAAGTACAGTGCGTTTTCATGGGTGCGGTTATTTTTGTCTCCGAACTTGGCACAGCCAAAGAAGGCATCTACCTTGCGTCGGACAAACTCGTCGGCGATCTCGTCAACTTCTGCTCTGGTATCCACAAACCTTTGGTCTGGGTATTTCCCAACACCAAACACGCAGTACCTACCTTCCGGTGGTAGCACCGCTTCTAGCAGATCGAAAGATGACATATTAAACTCGGTTGTACTGCTTGACGAGGTGCGTGTACCGCTGGATAGGCTCAACTAAATTCTTGACAGGGGACGAGTCTCCCTTGAACCAGTTGTAGACAGTCATGCGGCTGACACCGAAGTATTCAGCCACATCGTTTACGCTTATACCAGCACTGATACACGCACGACCCAAGGCTACGCCGGGTAACTTAACACTTGCCGATTTATTGGCTTGTATCAAATTCTGGCTGTAACCATAGCTCATGAATTACTCCTCAGTCCAAGCTTTGAGTACGGAGTCCAAGTCCTTCTTTGCAGTTGGCGTTGGGTCAACCTTCTTCTCACGCTTCACAGGTTCAGCAACTTCTTCAACAGGCTCGGCCTTGGGCAGGGCAGCTTTTGGCTTTTCCGCAGGGGCTTCGAGTTGAGGTTGTCGGCCCGACATATCCGCTTGGTACGGAGTCATGACGACCATCTTCTGAACTTCGGGTGCTGATGCTACCTTGCTGGTAACAGAGTATTCGTGCTTGTTGATAAACCGCACAGGCGTGAACAGAATGGATTGATTGTCGTTGTCTTCGTTGAAGGACAACTTGGTCACCACGTAGTCCAAGCTCTTGCCGTTGTTCGACAGGTACTTGCAGTAGGTCTCGAATGGGTGGGTGCGGTCATCCACGCTTTCACCAAACAAAGACTTAGAAGCCAGATTCATTTGATAGACTTCGCCTTCCAGAGAAGTACCAAAGTCTTCTTCAAGCGTCACAGCAATGCGGCGTGAGTAGCGGCAAGCTTTGGAGTTGCCCTGACCAGAGCCCTTGATGTTTTGAGCGCAACTATCGCAACGATCGGATTGGGGCTTAGCCGCACCTTCGTCTGGGGTACGACCATCGTTCGAGAAGCAGTCAGGCGCAGTGGGTTCTGCGTCGGCAGTCCACATCTTTGCATAGAAGATTCGCCCAACGTGCGGCGATGCGTTGACAACCACGACGTTCAAGTCGCCTTTGATTTTGCCCATTTCTTCTTTGCCGACAACCTTGCGGAAGATGCCGTTCTTGGGCACGATGCGCTTGACACCGGTCTTACCAGCCAATTGTTTGGTAAGGGCACTGACACCTGCGGTTTGCAGAAAGTCGGGGAGGTCTTGATCTAACACTGTTAGGTTACTCATTTCATTGTTCCTTTGCACGTCTAACTACCACGGAATAAGAGTTCTCCACGTTGAGACCAACGGGGAGTTTGTTTGGATTCTCTTGAAGAAACGCCTTCATGTTTGTTTGATGAATGCGCTTCTCTAACAGGCCGAATGCACCCTCATCTTCGATGAAGTCGTACATTGAATCCCAATCGTTCGTCCAGTACCGTGACTTTACCAAGCGAATGATTGTGCCGTGTGGGGTGCGAACGCTGTCGGCGTTCAGTGTTTTGCAAGCTTCAAGCATCTGTTCTTCGAGCACTTTGAGCTGGGCTTCAAGGCTCTCGTCTTCTGCTTCAAACTTTTGCTTCAACGCACTACGTGCGTCTCTGATCTTGATGTACACCTTTGCTAAGGTGTCCAAGTTGGGGGAGTTTTCCCCCTGAACCGCAATGTCCATAACTCACTCCTTTTTGTTTTGGAACGCTATCGTATCACAACTTTTGACATTGTCAAGAGTCGTTCGATAATTCTTGTCGATAAAGTTCAATTATTTTTTGGTGGTTGCGTACGTTGCTACGTAGCATCGAATACATACGGTCTTCAATGCTGCAACCCCTGATGTGAACAATCGTCATGTTGTTCACCTGACCGGGTCGGTCAATCCGTGCGTTGGCTTGTAGATAAGTCTCAACACTTGTGCATGGAGCATACCAAATAATTGTGTTGGCTTCGGTAAGGGTAAGCCCGTGGGATGCAGCTTGCGGTTGTATGATAAGCACTCTCGTTGCTGGGCTGCTCTGAAACCGCTTGACGATGTCGGCACGGTTGTTCACGCTCACGTCACCGTTAATGACTTCGTTCGTAATACCCGCTTTGCCGAGGTAGTCGGCGAGCACTTTAATGCTGTGGGTGAACGGTACAAAGATCAACACCTTATGGCTTGACTCGTCGACCACTTCCTTCACAACCTTGAGTCTGTCCGATACGTCAAAGTCCACAACTGATCCGCTGTCGGTGTACACCGAGCCACACGCAATCTGCAAGAGTTTATTGATCTTGACTGCGGCGTTGACTGCTGAGACTTCTTCCCCTGCGGCGTCTATGAGCATCTCGTCTTTTAGCTTCTTGTAGTACGCCCTTTGCTGTGCTGTCATAGCTGCATCACGGTACATATACGTGACCGGGGGCAAGTCCAAGCACTGAGCTTTCTCAAACCGTATCGCAGGCTGTAACGCCTTGTGCACAATTAAATCCGCAGTCGGCTTCGGAACCCACCGATACTGCGTAATCTGTTGCATCACTTGATCTTTGAAGTGCGAGAAGAATTGAGGTACGTTCGTTGGGTTGACCAGCTTTGCTAATCCGTAAGCATCCGCAGGTGACTGAGCTGCGGGTGTACCTGTCAGCATCCACAAACCCTTGATAACTTTTGTTAGATCACGCAGAGCTTTCCACCTGTCGGTCTGGGCGTTCTTGTAGGCAGACGCTTCGTCGACCACAATTAAATCAAAACCCCCTGCAAGAATCTCCTTCTTGCATATAGCCACGCCGTCAAAGTTAATGACGACGAACTCGGCCATGCCGTTGATGATCTCTTTGCGTTTAGCGGCAGAGCCGTAAGCCACTGCACACGTACGATGAATGGCAAACTTGAACAAGTCGGCTTGCCACGCAGACTTCATGATCGACAAGGGGCATATCACTAACACTCGCTTTACTGCTCTAATACTCATTAAATAATCAACGGCCCAAATTACTGATGCCGTCTTACCTGTACCCTGTTCGTTAAAGCAAAACGCTTTGCGGTTGGAGATCAGGAACTCTGCTGTGGTCTTCTGATGATCGAATGGTGTGAACCCATGAGGTCTAGGCCATTCGTATTCTGATAGGTTCATTTTTTCTTTGGTCGGTTTACTTTCACCGTGTGGTCACTGTTTCGGCTAAACGAACGGTTCGCACTTGGTGATTTAAGTTTGAGGTTGGACTTGGAGTTTGAGCCACCTTTGCTAAGGGGAACCACATGGTCGATGTCTTTTCCAGCACGGTTGACACCCTTCTTGTCCATTTCGTTTCTTGCTCGTTGGCGTTCCATTCGATCTTCATGTTCTCCTCTTTCAAGCTGCTGCTTGTATTCCTTCTTGTAGGGTCTAGGTTTATTGACGTAGGGCATAGTTAGCTCCTGTTGTATTCACACGTTTTCACCGAGCAGAATTTGCACAGTGGGCCTTGGATGGGATTCCAGACACCATTATCCAATGCGGCCTCAAGCCGTGCAACGTCCTGCGCAGGGGACTCAATATACTTCGGGATCATTTCACGATGATGATCCTTCTTGACGAATTCTTTCGAAACGACGAATAACAGGGCGCTCTTGATCGTCTGCACCGTTGGGTATAAAGCGAAAAGCCCACAAGCGACAAGATCGAGTTGCTTCACGTCCGCATATCTCGCACTCTTGCTCGTTTTGTAGTCCACCGAATAGGCCAGCTTCTTCTCCTGATTGATAACTACCAAATCGGCTATCCCATGCCACCAGACATTCGGTGCACTGAATGTGCAAGCTTCCAAGTCCTTCGTCAGACCCAGCTTCACTTCGCATAACTTTTCTCCTTCTATAGCATCCAGTTGTTTAAGTGCTGGCTGCATGTATTCAAACGCTTCGGGGATGGCCTTGCCGTCCCTTACAAATTCTTCAGCCACCGTATGCGCTTGCTTGCCATACAGCGTTGCCTTCGTATCAGGCTCAACAACATCCTTGGCTACCTTGGTGTGGTAGTACTTCCTTGGACATTGTTGAAATGTCTTCAAGCTGCTGTATGACCAAACAATACTCATTTAACAATCTCCGTAACTTTTACCTGAACCTGATTCGCAGTTGAGCGGCAACTCAAGCGCCCAGTTGGGGCGCAGGCGCATACACAATTCAACGTATTCTCTAGCAGTATCAACCTCCTGCTCCGGGGCGATACACGCAATGGCATCGTGCACCGTCATGACCACTTTGTATTTCTTCGCAACCATCAGCATCTGATCGCCGATGATGATGCGGGCTAATGCTTGGCAGACATTCTCGATTACCTTCCCGCCGTAGATGCGATTGGGAATAACGGCTCGGCCTTTCTTGGTGTCGTAGACCAGCTCGGCACTACCGTCCTCATCCTGACGTAGCCGCAAGTTGGGGTACTTGATATACAAGCCGTTAGGCAGTCGGATGCCCTTGCTACCCTCAACGATCAGCAGACCCTCTCGGCCTAGTGTCGTTTGTTGATTCTCAAGCACTGCTTTGAGGGATTCTGCCGCTTTGCGCCATAGTGCAGTAATTTTCGGATAAGTACTTCGGTATGTATCAACGATTCGCTTAGCCTCCTCGACCTCGATTTCAACACCAAAATTTTTAAGTTGCTTCTGAAACTTCGCCGCTCCCATGCCGTAGCCTGCACCAAGAATCGTAGTCTTCCCGACGAATCGTTCGTCTTTGGTGATCTCCGAAACGGGCTTGCCGTAAATCGCCGACGCCATAATCTTGTAAACATCTTCTCCCCTTTCAAAAGCTTCTACTAAATCATCCTGCCCAGCCAGCCATGCCAGCGTACGTGCTTCAATCTGCGATGAATCCGAGTCGATCATCATGTAGCCCTGCGGGGCTTGTATCGCAAACTTCAAAGGTGAACTGCGTGGTAGGTTCTGCAAGTTAAGCTTGTCGTCCCCGCCCCAGCGTCCGGTGTGTGCAGCGTAGTAACGTAGGGGCACAGGCAGTGGGCCTCGCTCTGATATGCCTAGGAACCGCTCAGTCCGAGTCTCTTCCAACGTAGACTTTGTACCTAGTCGAGCAGCCACAAGATTCTGCACCACGGAGCTTTCGTGATCCAGCAGTGCAATAAACTCCTCATCCGTCTTAGAGAACGCGTAAGTTTCTTTGCCCGTCGTTGGGCTCTTCTTCATTGGCGGATCAACTCCAAAGTTAAGAAGCAAGTTGGCAAACTGCGGGTTGCTCATCAATGTATCTTTGTCGAAGTCTCTAAGCAACTCTGCTTTTTTAGTCTGTGTCGTATACAGGTGCGCCTTCAGGCGGTCGGCCTCTAACTCCAGCGTCGGCTCCGTAAACATACGGATGGTAAGATCAATTAGTCGCAACTCTGTCGGCGGGAAGTCGGCGCTCATTGCGTTGAACAGTTTCCATGTCAGGGTCACATCGTTTTTGCAGTATTCGCCATACGTTGCTAGATGCTCAGGGCTAAAGTCGTCCCTGCGCAAACCCTTGGCGTCCTCCACCTCAGTGCCCTTGACGCCGAGCTTGTAATGTTGAGCTAGTACTTTGAGACTTCCGCCTACTTCCGTACCGTGAACTGCTCGGCCCATCGACAATGTGTCCAACCATCCCTTTGGGTGAATGCCAAACAGCTCATGCAGAATAAAGCCGTCAAACATGGCGTTGTGCGCAAGCGCAAGCGAGTGGGCCCAGTCGTAGCCTTTGAGGAACTGGTATAGCTCGTCCTTTGAGCCACTGAACCAAACTGGTTCGCCATCGTTTTCCTGCACGGCCACGCCGATCACTTGGAACTGAAGGTCTCTTACATATTCCTCAGTAGTGAGCTTCGTCAGGCTGAACGACTGTGAGTAGTAGGTTTCAAAGTCAATGGTGAGGATATTCATTTGATCCCCATCGTCCGTGCAACGGCATCCATAAACCCACCGCTTTTTTGTTGCTCGGCATGGGATTGATATGTGGCGTCCTTATTCCATTGTGGGTCGCTTCGAAGGATTGAATTTTGCAACGCTTGGTTTTGCAGTTCTATGTTTTGCAGGGCCATGTTTTGCTTTACTGCATTCATCAGCCTAGGATCATTCCACCCAGACGGATAGGCCCCCTTGAGTGTTTTCTCTTCTTCCTCTTTTGGTTCCGCAAGCAAAGACTTAACGGTTTCTCCAGAAAAAGCTTGTTGTCGAAACTTGGCAAACGCTATGCGCAGTTGTTCGATGTCCTCGGCATCCATAAACCAAAAGGCGTTGCCATCATTGCGCCCAGCAAAGTAGTCGTCCAACATATCAGCTATGTGTGAAAACTTACCCTTACCAAAGAACTCCTCTGCGTTGGACTCCATACGCTCAATCAAAATTTTTACGCCGTCATTCATACCCACTCTCTTTCTTTAAAAGTTTTACATACCCACTTAGCCGTTCAAGGCCCTCTTCATCAACCATGATGGTGATTCCACCAGCATCGTGAATCTCTCGAAAGTTTTTTAGTTGTAGTGCTGTCATCTTGCCGCCGTTGGCTTTGGCTTCAATCGCTAGGAACGAACCATCAACGCAGCAGAGAAAATCTGGGACTCCGGCATTGCCGAAACCTGAACCGATAGGCATCGCATAGTAGACGCCGTGTTCTTTGAGTATGGCCTTGATCTTTGCTTTGACCTTGGCCTCGGGGGTTTGTGCCATCTAACACTCCATAGAATTTATGGGCAGACTATAGCACAGCTTTTTACTTTGTCAAACGCAAGACGAAAAAAAGCCGCCCGAAGGCGGCAGTGTTAACCCTAACATTGTTAGTCGGCCTTCTGACCTCTAACGTATTCTTCAAGCACCTCACGCATTTTGGCTTGCTTGGTGTAGGGGAAGTTGGAATCAAAGTAATCCATAACTTCTTTCGACAAGCGGATACTTGTGCATATCAAAGCAGGCTTCTTTCCCGGCCCTCGCCCCTTGCGCTTTGGCTCGGGTTTTAAAAATTCAATTCCTGTTGTCATTTCTTTTCCTCTGGTTTAGGGCAGTTAGGTGGAACCTCAACGGCACACCATACAGCAGCCATTGGCGAACCTCGTAGTTTGACCCAACGATCTACATAGGTATCGACCATAGATCGCAAGGCAACTTTTATTGAATCGTTCTTCACGCCCAATGCTTTAGCTATCTCACTGACCATAAGGCCATCAGGATTCTGAAGTAGCAACTCCCTAATTGCTTTATGGTTTGAGTGTCGCATCCAATTCCTCAATGTGGTCGTCCATCTCTTTAAAGAACTTCTCACGAACGGTCTTGTCTCGGATCAAAGCCCCGACAAACTTAGCGTGGCTCTGCTCTTTCTCATGAATACGTAAGGCAAACGCTGTGGCTAAGATAGCCCACGTAAGCAGAAACATATCGGCAAAAGTTAATTCAATCATTTGTTTCTCTCCTTGTTAATCCCTGCCATGAATCCTTTGTCCCATGCCTTCGCCCAGCAGATGCACCACAGGTCGTAGTAGCCACGGTTAAGCGGGAAACCAAAGCCTTCTTCTGA
>Ga0007824_1000110_pt1 | contig 21467 bp, 21 predicted proteins | sample CryBogCBE05Oct08_FD_71225 | JGI IMG/M metagenome (GOLD analysis project Ga0007824, IMG submission 71225) | Freshwater microbial communities from Crystal Bog, Wisconsin, USA - CBE05Oct08 | ecosystem: Environmental > Aquatic > Freshwater > Lake | place: Crystal Bog, Wisconsin, USA | collected... | reverse complement strand
CATGGGTTTTGTATAGCACTGGTTCTAATCCAGATGGTTCAATTAAAATTGGTACAGATCCAATTCAATTTACACAAGCAGGCGGAATTGGTGCACAGGGAACTGTAGGTCCACAAGGTATACAAGGTTTGCAAGGCAATCAAGGTGTGCAAGGAATTCAAGGTTTTGGATATGCACAGCTTCAAGGTTTACAAGGTCCTCAGGGCACTCAAGGTATACAAGGACCGCAAGGTACACAAGGCGTTCAGGGTACACAGGGTGTTCAAGGCACACAAGGCGTACAAGGAACTCAGGGACTACAAGGAGCTCAAGGCATACAAGGAATTCAAGGAATTCAGGGTATTCAAGGATCTTCTTACACAGGCCCAACACTTGGACAAACCTATCTAGCATCTGCTCAAACTATTTCTGGAGTTCAAGGATTAGCATTGCAGAATACAACACTTCAAGGTGTTGTTATTGCTGGAGGAACACAAGGAACTGCTGGATATCTTCTTACTTCAACAGGCGGAGGAGTTCAATGGGCACCCGCCCCAGTTTCACTTCCTTCTCAAACTGGTTATGCATTACAATTCCTTACAACTAACGGAACTACAGCATCTTGGACACCAGTTTATTATCAAACTGTTGCATCTGCAAATGCGGTGGGAGTTGCAGGAACCCCAGCAACACAAAGACCAACACTTACTATTATTGGAGCTACTTTAACAGATGATTCGGTAAATAACCAAACAACTGTTACAATTGGTGGAGGAAACGCAGAAATCAATACTATTATGGGGGTCTTCTAATGGCTACTAACACACCAGTTTTGTTTTATAGAGGAGCAGCAGCTACTACCTCTACAACCATTTATACTGTTCCATCAGCAACAACTTCTATTTTGACTGATATTGTCGTTTCAAGCACTGATCCAAATCAGCAAACAGTTACAATTTATGTAGATGGCGTAGTACTTGTTCCTACCGTCCCAATCTCATCAAACAGCTTAGTTAACTTTCAGTTTAGAACCGTCATGGCAGCAGGCAAGACAATTACTGCTTTGGCGGGATCTACAAATGTATTCTTGCATGTTAGTGGGGTACAATCAGCATGACAGTAAATCAATATCCTTCGTATGATAACGTAGCATCAGCTTTTACATGGAAGTATCTTGCACGTGGTGGAGAAACTTCATTATCGGGCCTAGATAGCTTTGGACAAACACTTTCATATTATGCGGGAATTGAACAATTTTTCTTAAACGGTGTATTACTGGTTAGAGCAGTTGATTATCTTGCAACAGATGGAAAGACAATTACTTTTACAATCCCGCTAAATGCAAATGATTATGTACAAGTTTATTGCATCTCTCCATATTCAATTGCATCAACTTCATCTGGAGTATCAGAATCATTTCATCCGTTTATGTTGATGGGAGCATAATATGACAACTACTTATAAGGTATTAGGACAATCTTATCCAAACGCTACTACAAATACAGATGTATACACAGTAGGGGCGGGAAAGTCAGCAGTAGTCTCAACAATTGCTATTTGTAATCAAACAGGAAATCAACTAACATACAATATTGCTGTTCGCCCATCAGGTGCAACATTAACAAATGCACAATATATTGCATATGGAACTCCAGTAAATGGAAACACAACAACTTTTATTACGATTGGAACAACATTAGCAGCTACGGATGTGATTACAGTTTACGCATCTGCACAAGGTCTATCATTTAATGTATATGGAACGGAGATTTCATAATGTCAGTTTCAAGTATTGGTTCTTCAGGATCAGGTACAGCATTTAATGTTGGAATAACATCTGCTTATACAACTGTAATTTTAACACAACAACAGCCAGCTGGAGCTTATACTTTTACATCAGCACTTTCTAATATAACAATGGATTTATATTTTTATAATTCTACAGGAAATCTTGTTGCATCAACAAATGGAAAATCAATTAATCCATCTATAGGTTTCAGCAAAATTGTTATTATTGGGGGAACCTCAGGAGATGTTCTTTCATTTGCGTTTCAAACAACATATTATGGAACTGCAGAGACTGCAGAAACTACTGCGGGCCCAGTAATTTTAAGTGTAACACCAACATCTCTTCCAAACGTTAATTCAACTACTACAGTTACAGGACTTAATTTTGCTTCAAACGTAACAGCTACATTTACGGGCACTGATAATTTAACAAGAAATGCTAAGTCTGTAGTTTATGGATCTGCAACATCTCTTATTGTTACCCGTCCAGACTCTATGCCAGTTACATACTCGCCTTATGTTCTTGCAGTGTCAAATCCAGGAGTTACACCTCCTACAGGATCTTTAAAAAATCAAATTTCAGTTACAGCAGGAGTTAACCCAGTTTGGCAAACCTCAGCTGGAGCATTAACAGCAGGATATGCAGGTCTTGCATATTCAACAACAGTTTCTGCAACAGATGCTGATGGTGGAAGCTCAGTTACATATTCAGTTACATCGGGAGCTTTACCTACAGGACTAACACTTACATCTTCAACAGGTGTAATATCAGGAACTTTAAGTTCAACACAGACAACATATAATTTTACATTGACAGCAACAGATTCTGGTGGAAATACTGCAAATCAAGCATTTAGTATAACTGTTGGTGCTGCTCCTACTGTAGAAGTACTAGTTGTAGCAGGCGGAGGTGGCGGTGGATATGGTGCAGGATATGAAACTTCAGGCGGCGGCGGAGCTGGTGGAGTTAGAAATAATACATCTTTCTTGCTTACTTCTTCAACAATTACTGTAGGTGCTGGTGGTGCAGGTGGAGTTACAAATAACGTGCTCGGTGGAAATGGCGGATATTCTCAAGTAGGATCTTATCAAGCAACTGGCGGTGGAACTGGTGGTACCTATACGAATAGTGGACAAAATGGTGGCTCGGGCGGCGGCGGAGCTGGCGGTGGCAGTTCAACTTATGGAACAGGAAATGCTGGAAGCTATTCTCCATCTGAAGGAAATAATGGTGGTTCTAAAGTAGGTTCAACAGCGAGCACATACGGCGGCGGCGGCGGCGGAGCTGGCGGCTCAGGTAGTACTTCAGGCGGAAATGGAGCAGCTTATTCAACAACTGGATCTTCTGTAACATACGGCGGAGGCGGCGGCGGCGGAGGAACTTATAGCGGCGGAGGTGGTTCTGGAGGTGGTTCAGGCGGAGGCGGCAATGGTTCCTTTAATTCAACTGGCGGAGCAGGTACAAACAACCTAGGCGGCGGCGGCGGTGGAGCTAATGATTCAAACACTGGAAGACCAGGCGGAAATGGTGGTTCTGGAGTAGTTGTTATCGCTTACCCAACATCACTTCCAACACTTGGTACAATTGGTGCAGGCCTTACGTATACATATAGCACATCTTCAAGATCGGGCTACAGAGTTTATACATTTACAGCGGGAACGGGGACGGTTAGCTTCTAATGGCACACTATGCATTTATTGATGAAAATAACATCGTTGTTCAAGTAATTGTTGGCAAAGATGAAACAGAATTTGTGGAAGGCATTGAAAGCTGGGAGAAACATTATTCTGAGATACATAATTTAAGATGCTTAAGAACTTCCTACAATACACGTGGCGGAGATCACACTGATGGAAAGGAACCTTTTAGAAAAAATTATGCGGGAATAGGGTATACTTATGATGAGAAAAGAGATGCCTTTATTCCTCCAAAAAATTACCCATCTTGGGTTTTAAACGAAGATACTTGCATCTGGGAACCTCCAGTGCCTCGTCCACAATTTGGTGAAAAACCATTTGTTTGGGATGAAGAACTTAGTAAATGGCTAGAAGTAGCTGATTAAAAACAAATAGTAGAGTAAGAGTAAATTTATGAGCAAAGACACCATAAATGTCTATTGGGCACCACAGGCATCCTATGAAATAGATGGCAAGAACTGGAACATGCTATATCCAGAGCCAACAAATCTTTTTGCTGAAATGCAAAAATTAAAAACCCCAGAAGCGGGCACAAGAACTTATTTTTCATGCCCAGCAACAAGTAAAAGATTTAAAAATACCTATGTTTTTAGAAATGATCTATTTTCAAGTTATACCTATGATTTTACTTTAGGGGAGGGTAAAAATTATTTTACCCCAGTAAGTCCAACCTATCTTAATACAGAAGTAAAAAGACCACCATCAATTAAAACTGGTCCACTTGTGGAGTTTAAGCTATTCTACTCTGTATTTGCAGATGAGCCACTTGAAGCTTCTTTTACTCCACCAATGATGCATCCCGCCCAATATACAAGATATGGAACTAGCATACCTGGAGATTTTGATATTGGTCAATGGTTCAGGCCATATCCGCTTGAAATGCAAATGTGGAATATGAAAGGCGAGTTCCATCTAAAAGAAGGTGAACCTTTATTTTATGTTTATTTTAATACTGACAAAAAGATCAACCTTCAAAGATTTGAAATGAATGCAAAGATTAATTCCTACATAGATGCATGCTCTACTTCTTCACAGGTATGGGGCATGGGCGTTCCTTTGGTAAAAAGATATCAAAGGTTTAAAGAGTCTAAGATGCGGGAAATGGTCTTGAATGAAATTAAAGCAAATCTAGTATAATTTATGATATTGGTTTTATTTAGGCTATAATAAGTCTATAATCTAATAAACTAGGATGTGAAATGGCTGTTTCTAACTACCCCGCACCAAGGCTACCAATCAATAACTCCCAATGGAGATATACGGCGGTAGGTGGAGAAACATCTCTATCTGGTTATGATAACTTTGGACTACCTCTTCAATATACAGTAAATAACGAATTGCTTTATCAAAACGGTGTACTTTTAGTAAGAAATGTTGACTATGTAGCATCCAGCGGAAACACAATTACAGGTTTAACCGCACTAGCGGCTGGGGATACAATTGAGATCCTTACCTATTCTAATTTTTCTCTTACAACAATTCCCGTCGGAAATATACAGGGTCTTGTTCAAAATTCCCAGCTTCAAAATCCATCAATTACCATAGGTTCAACAACCGTATCGTTTGGAACAACATTATCAACTTTGACGGGATTGACAATTGATGGCACAAATAATTCTATTCATACAAATAGGGGTGCTACAAATCCAGCAACAGCAACAGCTGGAGATTTTTTTTGGAATACTACAGCAAATGCACTACAAGTTTATAATGGAAGTTCATGGACTTCTTTTGCTCCTCCCGCTGCCCCTACTATTGGCACTGCAACTGATATTGGAACAGGGCGGGCATTTAACAACGCTGCAGCTATAGTTACATTTACTCCAAATAATACGGGGGGAGTGGCATCACAATATTTTGTTACTTCAACTCCAGGCAGTTTAACAAGTTATGGATCTTCATCTCCAATTACTATAACGGGCTTAACATCATCAACTCAATATACATTTACTGTAACCGCTCAGGGTTCATTTGGAAATAGTAATGCTTCTGCATCAACAGGATTGCTAACAGTTACTTCAGTTCCACAAGCACCAACTATTGGAACTGTTACTGCATCGGGGGCAATTGTATCAATTCCATTTACTGCAAACGCAACTGGCGGATCAGCAATAACAAGTTACACAGTTACGTCTTCCAGTGGAAAAACTGCTACTGGGTCTTCAAGCCCCTTAAGTATAGCTGAATCTACCGCTTCATCATTTACATATACAGTTACAGCAACAAATGCAAATGGAACTTCTGCATCAAGTACTGCAAGTAATTCAATAACCACTACATTGCCAACAATTACAGGCGGAACTTTAACTTCAGATTCAACATATTATTATCGTACATTTACTGGAAATGGAACTTTATCAGTAACTAATGCAGCGTTAACAGCAGATATCTTAACAATTGCTGGTGGTGGCGGTGGTGGAGCACGTGCAGGCGGCGGCGGTGGAGCTGGTGGTGTAGTTTATACTGGTTCACAGCCTTTGTCAACTAATACATATTCAGTTACAGTAGGTGGACCAGGATCGGGTAACTCTGTGCAAGCAGGAGTTCCTGGAACTCAAGGGTCTAACTCTTCTATCACTGGAGGATCACTTTCTTTGACTGCCGCAGTGGGCGGCGGAGGCGGTGGAGCATACGCAGGACCACCAACAACAGGTGGATCTGGTGGTGGCGGTAACGACACAGAAGGCTCTGCATCATGGGCAACTGGTGCTAACGGAACAACAAACCAAGGAAATGCTGGAGGAACAGGAACAGGTAGCCCTAACTACTCAGGTGGTGGCGGTGGCGGTGCAGGATCACCAGGATCTAACTACACAAGCACTAATGGCGGAGCTGGTGGAGCTGGAACAAATTCTTATGCTACATGGCTATCAGCAATTACTTCATCAATGTCTGGAGTATCTGGTTGGTCAGCTGCAACATCTGGGGGATACATCGCAGGCGGTGGCGGTGGTGGAACAGCATATGGAAGTGGTAACGGTGCTGGAGGACTCGGTGGCGGCGGAACAGGTGCAAATAACTCTGCAGTAGGATTAACAACCCCACCTTCAAATACTGGCGGCGGCGGTGGTGGTGGAGGCTATCCAACCACAACATCTTCAAATGGCGGTAGTGGAATAGTAATAGTCCGCTATACAAGAGCACAGGTAGGTGGATAATGTCTAAAGCATCACAAATAGCAAGATTTGCTACCAATCAAGGATATAATGCGGTACAGAGTAATGGCTCTTCAGTTACCGCCCGCAATACATTAAATATTGTAAATGCGGTAATTACAGATGATTCTGTAAATTCCCGTACTAATGTTACAATTGGTGGTGTACAAGATAATTTAGACGGCGGTGTCGTAGATGGTATCGCTAACTATGATGGTGGAGATCCAACATCAGCAAGCTTTGTATATAATATCAATGGCGGAACGCCATGATAAATAAAACTGGGAGTGATGCATAATGGCAGTCCAAACACAATTTCAATTCCGTAGAGGCACAGCAGCACTGTGGACATCTACAAATCCAACCCTTGCAGCGGGAGAATTGGGATATGAAACCGATACAGGTAATATCAAAATTGGAACAGGATCAACAGCTTGGAACTCCCTTGGATATGGAACAATTACTGCAACAGGTGCAGTTACTCTTACAAATAAAACTTTAACTTCTCCAACTATTAACGGAGCAGCATTATCTGGAACTATTACAGGTTCCCCGACTTTTTCAGGAACTCCAACATTTTCGGCGGGAACTACATTAAACGCCCCAATTATTACTTATACTATTAATGCACAAACAACTTCATATACACCAGTATTATCAGATGCAGCAGCAATTGTCACACTTAGCAATGCATCCGCAAATACATTTTCAATCCCGACAAACGGTGTAGTTGCTTATCCAATTGGTGCATCATTAACAATTATTCAAACTGGTGCGGGACAGACAACAATTCAAGCAGTAACTCCTGGCACTACTACTATTGCCTCTACTGGTGCAACATCAACAGCACCTAAATTGAGAGCACAATATTCTACTGCAACAGTTATTAAGGTTGCTACAGATACGTGGTATGTGGTAGGAGATATTGTTTAATGCCTATTATTGGAATTATAGATTCAGGTAAATCAGGACACTTAAATATTATTGCTGATATTTTAATTGTTGCTGGTGGTGGTAGTGGAAGCGGATTGGGCGCTGGTGGATCGGGCGGTGGCGGTGTAATTGCTTATTCTGCTCAAACGCTTCCTAAAAATACTAATTTGTACGCAACTGTTGGCGCTGGTGGCGCTGCAAATGGTTATCAAGGAAACAATTCATCTTTAACTAATTATGCAATAGCAGTAGGTGGTGGAATAGGTTCTTATGCAAACTCCACAGGTGGACGAGGCGGTTCAGGAGGCGGTGGGGGTGGAGGTTACGAAGCGACTGCTGGCGGTGGTGCAGGTACGGCTTTCCCTACTGGACAAGGTTATAACGGCGGTGCTGGACAAAATGGTAACGGAGCATTAGGTAAAACTAACGCTTCGGGTGGTGGCGGTGGCGCAGGTGGCGCAGGTGTAAATGGTGTTTATAATGGCGCTGCAGGAGCGGGTGGCATTGGAGCAACTTATAACACAGTAATTGGCGGAGTTAATGGACCTTATTCTTTTATTGACGCTATGGGTTCAGCAACCTCATCAGGAGATTTACAAGGCGGACATTATTATTTTGCTGGCGGTGGCGGTGGCGGGCAAGGTGGTCAGGCATCTTCTAATGGTGCTGGCGGTTATGGCGGTGGCGGTGCTGGCGGTACAGGTAGCGTAAATGCCGTAAATGGCACAGCCAATACAGGTGGCGGTGGTGGCGGTGGTGGAAACTCTAGTGGCGGTGCTGGAACTGCTGGCGGTACAGGTGGTTCAGGTATTGTTATTGTTCGCTATCCAGGTGGACCAAGCGCTACGGGTGGCACAATTACTACAACGGGCGGATATACATATCACGCATTTAAATCTTCTGGAACATTAGCAATTGGTACTCCGCCATCAGCAAAAGCAACGGGCGGAATTATTGCTAATGATTCAACTTATATTTATCATACATTTATTAACTCAGGTAGTTTTATTCCTAATCAAGCAATTACTGGTCAAGTTATTCAAGTTGCTGGCGGTGGTGGTGGTTCATCGTCAGGTGGAGGCGCTGGCGGTTTCCTTTATTTTTCTAGCGTTTCATTTGCATCAGGCACTACATATACAGCAACAGTAGGCGCTGGTGGACCTGGTCACTCTGCTCCAACAAACATAAATGGCGGAAATAGCACATTAACGGGTGGTTCATTATCATTAACAACTTCTTATGGTGGCGGATTTGGTTCGCAATATGAAGCAGGAGATAATGCTGGCTCGGGTGGTTCAGGTGGTGGCGGACGTCAAAGTTCTTCTGCTGGTACAGGTACAAGTGGACAGGGTAATAACGGCGGTTCGGGTACGTTTTCTTATGGCGGTGGCGGTGGCGGTGCTGGCGCTGCGGGCGGTGCTGGAACTACTACATACGGAAGTGGTGGAGATGGAACTTCGTCCTATTCCGCATGGGGATTAGCCACAGGAACAGGTGAACTATTAAACGGTACTTATTGGTATGCTGGAGGTGCTGCAGGTTATAACGGTCCCACTGGTGGAAAAGGTGGGGGTGGCGCATTAAACGCTGCTGGAATGCCAGCAACAGGTGGCGGTGGTTGTGCAAATAGTGGTGGTTCAGGTATTATTATTATTAGATATCCATTCTAAGGAGAAGGCAAATGACAGAAAATAAAATTACAAAGGTTTATACCTATCAAGTAACAATGACCGTGCATCTTATTGCTGATAGTGATGAAATAGCCAAAAACCAACTTGACGACAAAGGCGGAATAGTTACAAAAAGAGAAGTAGAATTATTAAACGCAGTACCGCTTTATGGAGAAATTGAGGAGAACTAATTATGGGACATTACGCAAAAGTAGAAAAAGGGATTGTTACGCAAGTTATTGTTGCTGACGGACCCGATTGGTGTGAAAAAAATCTTGGCGGTGAGTGGATACAAACATCATATAACACTCACGGTGGAATTCACTCAAATGGTAAATACCCAATCCACAAAAATTATGCGGGAATTGGATTTACTTTTGATGGCGTAGGATTTGCTGCGCCACAACCCTATAAGTCTTGGTCATTAAATAAAGAAACTTATTTATGGGAAGCGCCAACACCAATGCCAACTGACGGCAAACAGTATTCTTGGAACGAAGATAAACAAGAATGGGTGGAGTTAGTCCCACCTACAGAATAGAGTTACTATGACGGTAACTACTTATCGCTATTTATTTACCAATTTAGCGACCCAAGAAGTTATAGCCGAATTACCCTTAACGGGCGTAGGCTGCGGTGGTGGAAATGGTGGAGCTAACGGTTACGGCGGAAATGGTGGGTCTGGAATTCTTGTAATTAGATATACTCGCTCACAAGTAGGCGGTTGATTTTAAAATGCAGTATAATAAGAATATAAAGCTATGAAATTTATCAAAGGTATTCCTGAATCTGAATATAAAAGAATTTGGCGGAACAACAACAGGGATAAAGTGCTTGCCAGCAAAAAACGTAGCTATGAAAAAAATAAGAATTCTATACTTAAAGCAAATTCTGAATATAGGCAAGAAAATCATGAGCGTAGGCTTGAAATAGAAAGAGCATCCAGAGACCGTAATATCCATAGGGTCAGGGCTTCTAAAATACTATCCCAAGCTAAGCGAAAAAAGCGAATTTCTGAGTGTAAAACTTATTATATATCAGACAAAGATTTATTAAGGTTATATACTGATCAGTGCTATAATTGTGGTAGCAGTAAAAATCAAAGCATAGATCACAGGATACCTATTTCAAGGAATGGTGATCATGGAATTGGAAATTTAATGACATTATGTAGAACATGCAATGCCAGTAAAAAAGATAGAACCATAATGGAATGGAAACTATCAAAAATTAAAAAAGGAGATGATTAAAATTTCACATTGGGCAGAAATTGATAATAATAACATTGTAACTCGTGTTCTTGTTGGTAATAATAATGATTCAGCAGGCGATGAAGGTTATAAGTGGTTGATTGACAACCTTGGAGGAACTTGGGTAAAGACCTCATATAATACAATTGGTGGTAAGCATACTTTGGGCGGGACCCCGCTAAGAGGTAACTATGCAGGAATCGGTTATACATATGATAAAGATCTTGATGCATTTTATGCACCACAACCATTTCCTTCTTGGATTTTAAATAAGACTACATTTACTTGGGAAGCTCCCGTCGCATATCCAACAGACGGAAAGTTTTATACTTGGAATGAAGAGAATAAAGCTTGGGATGAGGTAGCAATAGATGGCAAGTAAGCCAAATACAACAATTCCACAACCTTTTAAATCTTGGACTTTTGATGAAAATCTAGGATATTGGGTTGCACCAAAAGCAATTCCAGATGTAACTCAACCTTATACATGGAATGATAAGACGGGAGAGTGGGATCTCATAGAATTTCCCGCCGAATAATTAGATGACAGCAGCCAGAACATTAGCTAGTTTGCTTAACGGAACTGCAACATTTACGGGAGAGGTAATTGTACCTACTCCCGTAAACTCACAAGATGCAGCCACAAAAGCATATGTAGATAATTCTTCTGGCTCTAATATTGGTTTGCTTGATGATTTGAGTACAAAGTTTGACGGGATTGAAAGTCGCTTTGCTCCAACATCAGGTGGTTATTCAGTTAATATAACAAATCCTTTTAGGCTTTTAATCACTGTTAATGGTATACTACAATCAGTATATACGCCAGATTATGTTTGGCAGTCTCCACTACCAAGGACGGGACTTCAAGTAGACTCCAGTGGATATATAAGCTTTGCAGAAGTACCTCCAGCAGGATCTTCTTTCAACGGAAGAATAATGTTGGGGCCAACAACAAATACATCAAATACAAATTATCCGTTTAAGGCAGCGGACATTTTACTAGGAGCGTAATAAATGGCAAGAAAAATCATGCTGGATACCCAGTACACATTCACACCATCAACAGGTGTAGTAGTTTTATCACAGAGATATGTACCACAAGAGCGTTTGCTACTTATTACAAACGTCACAAAGAATAAAGTCATTTATAACTTCTCCGACCCTTCCCTAGGAGCAACTTCATATGTAACATCAATGAACGGTGCCGCTGGAACAACAACAATTACTCTTGCCTATAATACTTCTACAATGTCTTCAACTGATAAGCTTCAGGTAACAATTGATGAATATTCAGAAGCAATTCACCCAGATGAAACATCAACTGACCCAGTTGGAAAGATGCGTGTATCCACGCCATCCAACCTTATTGATACAGACTTTGAATATGGTACACAGGTTTCTAAGTGGGAAAACCTAACCATGATTAATAACCGTCCACTCGCATATCAGACAGTTCCAAACGTTGCAAACTTGCAGTCAATGTACCTAGGAACTGGTACACGTAACGTAGTTGTAAATTTTAACGCAACACACTATCTTGCAGCAGCAGCAGCAATTACAGTTCAAGATACATATCTTTCAGTTGCAAACGGTAACTATGTAATTGACTCAACTTCAACTAATACAGGTACTTCAACATCTCCAGTTTGTGCACCAATTACAGGTTCAATTACTGCAATTTCAAGCACAGGAACTGCAATTACTTATTCAACATCATCAACGACGGGACTTGTAGTAGGTCAAACCGTAACAATTACAGGTGCATCATCTGCAGGATATAACCTAACAAACGCAGTTATTACATCAATTGTTTCAAATACCAGCTTTACTGTTGCTTCAACAGCTACTGGATCAACATCAACTGCATCATTCTCAGCATCTGCTTGGATTTCATATACAGCACGTTCAGCAAACTCTACAACAATTACACAGCTTTTGGATGCTAACAAAACAGCAATTTACTCTGCTAACTTTTATTCAGGTGTAGCAATTGGTACAGCTCCAACAATTACATATTCAGGAAGTGCTGTAACTGTAACAACTTCAATCAACCATGGTCTTGCGATTGGTAATGAAGTTGCAATTACTGGTGTTACAACAAATGGTACAAATGCTCCAAACGGTTCATTTGTAGTTGCAACCGTTACATCACCTACATCATTTGTAGTATATGTACCTAATACTCCTACTGGAACACTTACATCTACCTCTGCAAACGTATATGTTCGCCCACAAGGACAATTCCTACACCGCCCATTTGACGGTGGAGTTATTTTTTCAACAAATGGTTCATCTAACTTTGAACAATCAGTTCGTCAAACTCGTCGTTATTTCCGTTACCAATCAGGTAAGGGATTGCAAATGTCAACAGGTACAATTATCAAGCCTAATTTGCTTGTAGATCAAATCACTTCATCTGGAACGCTTGTAACTGTTCAAACAAAAGAACAACATAATTTGCAGGTAGGTGCAACCGTAACAATTTATGGTGCAAATGAAACTGCATATAATGGAACATTTACTGTTGCAAACGTGACTGGATATAATACATTTACATATACAGCAAATACAGTACCTTCAGCATCACCAGCATCTGGAACATATTTTGTTCAAGTAGTTGGATGGTATGGTGCAAAGAACCGTATGGGAATTTTTGATCAACAAAACGGAATGTTTTTTGAGTTTGATGGACAAACTCTATGGGCAGTTCGCCGTAACTCCGTATTCCAAATTGGTGGAAAAGTTTCTGCTACAAATGGATCAAATACAGTTACTCAAACAAACTCATCATTCCCTACAACATTTTCTAAGCAGTTAACTCCAGGAGATTATATCGTTCTTCGTGGAGCTTCATATCGTGTAACAGATATTCTTTCTGATACAACTCTTCAAATTTCCCCTGCATATCGTGGAACAACTGATAACTATATTGTTGCGTCTAAGACAATTGAAACTCGTATTCCACAATCTCAGTTTAATCTTGATAAGCTTGATGGAACTGGTCCTTCAGGATTCAATATTGATCTATCAAGAATGCAAATGTGGTTTATTGACTATGCTTGGTACGGTGCAGGTGTAGTTCGCTGGGGTGTTCGTGGTACTGATGGTAAAATTATTTACTGCCATTCATTACCAAATAACAACACTAATTCAGAAGCTTTCTTGCGTTCTGGTAACTTGGCAGGACGTTATGAAACTTCAACAATTCCAATGTCTACAGTATTAACAGCATCAGCTGCTGCATCAGATACTACAATTAACGTAGCATCAACAACGGGATTTCCATCATCAGGAACACTGTTGATTCGCAATCAGTCAGCTTACGAATATGTAAACTATACGGGTACAACATCAACAACATTTACTGGACTTACTCGTGGACAAGCAGGTAACTCATCACTTGCTCTGACAATTTCAGCTGGTTCTAACCAAGCTTCAGTATCATCTGCAGCGGGACTTCAAGTAGGACAAAGAGTTATTGCTCCGTTATCATTCCCAGATAACACATTTATTGCAGCAATTAATGGTACAGTTCTTACACTTTCACAAGGTGCATTAACTTCTAATCCAACAGTAATTGTTCCACCAATGGGTGCATCTTCTGGACAATCATTTACTTATAGTGCAACTAACCCAGTTGCAATAGAGTTTGCATATCCAACATTTGCTCCGACTATCTCACACTGGGGTACTGCAGCAATTATGGATGGCGGATTTACCGCTGATAAGTCCCTCTTGTTTACATACGGACAGCAGACTCCAGTATCAATTCCAACAGCTTCTATTGTATTCTCAGGTTCTGCAAGCGGATCTGCAGCATCAAATACAATTACTTTGTCTGGAACTGGTACACAAACAACGGCAAATATTCTTACAGGAATGTCAGTTTCAGGAACTAATATTGCAGCGGGAACATATGTAACTTCTGTTGTTAACTCAACAAACTTTACAATTACTCCAAACCCAACAGGTACAATTACCAGCGGTTCTTTAACCTTAACTGGAAATAATACAAGAGCTTTGATGTCAATCCGTCTATCTCCTGCAGTAGATAATGGTATCGGAGCGGGATTTGGTCAAAGAGATCTTCTAAACCGTGCCCAGTTGATTCTTTCAACACTTGATGTATCTCTTTTGAATACTAACACGGGTAACATTCTTGTAAGAGGATATATCAATGCATCACCATTTGGTGGTTCTCAAACAATTTATGGAGCTGCAACAGGTGTTCCAATTTACCTATCAACAGCTTCTGGCTCAGGAACAGTTCAAACTTATACAACTACAACCCCTCATGGATTAAATATTGGAGACCAAGTTGTTGTATCTGGTGTAACTTCTTCAATTGGATATAATGGAACTTATACGATTACATCTGTTCCATCATCAACAACATTTGCAGTGGCAGGTACTTATTCCACAGCATATAGCACAACAGGCTCTCCATCACTTCTTGCATATAAGCAATGGACAAATGCTGTAGGTAACGTTTATGGCTCACTTACATCTTCCCTTGCACAAATTGCAGACTTTGCTCCAAATGCCACAAATGGTGGTTCGGCAGGTGCTTATGGGGTAACTGGCGGTGAAGTAACTGGTGGTTTCTTTGCTAACCAGACTACAGAGCTTGATCTTTCTAACCTCCGTGACCTTGGTAACTCAATCCTTGGTGGTGGAGGACTTGGAACTCCAGCATATGCAGGACAAAATGGATATCCTGACGGGCCAGATGTACTTACAATTGTTGTAACAAATCTTGCATCTACTCCAGCACAGGTTATCGGAAGACTTGCTTGGACTGAAGCTCAGGCTTAAAGAGAGGGCGGTGGCAATAATATGCCTTTAGATAAACCAAAAAACGTAGCCAACGACTCTCTAAAAACTCCGTATGTTACGGTTAATAATAATATAACCCCACTGGGAACAAGCACATTTACTCAGTTATCTGGAACTCAGACAAATCGCCCAACATCTCCAGCAATTGGAACATTTTATTATGATACTACAACTGGACAAACAGAAGTTTATACGGCAAATGGTTGGGTAAATCCAGCAACTGCCCCAAATGCCCCTACAAACGTTACTGCAGCAAATCAGGCTATTGCATATGGCGGAACACCAGCAGCATATGTTTATTTTACTCCAGCAACTACGGGAAATCCTGCAACTACATATACTGTAAATTCTAATACAGGTGGTTTTACTGCTACAGGAACTTCAAGCCCTATTTCAATTACAGGACTTTCTGCAGGAACTTCTTATACATTTACAGTTACAGCAACAAATGCTTATGGTTCTGCAGTATCTTCTGCTAGTGGCTCTTTAACAGCAGCAACTGTTCCGCAAACTCCTACTATAGGAACAGCAACTGTTTCTGCAAATAGTGCTTCGGTAACATTTACCCCAGGTAATAATGGTGGTGCTTCAGCTACAACATATACCGTTTATGCTTCGGGAGGGTATGGTATATTCGCTACTGGTACATCATCTCCAATAACAGTTTCTGGTTTGACTGCGGGACAATCTTATACATTTACTGTAACAGCAAGTAACTCTGCAGGAACTTCCAGTGCTTCATCACCTTCAAATTCAATAACAGCATTACAGCCTTTTACTGTTGACTACTTACTTGTTGGTGGCGGTGGAGGCGGCGGAACAACAGATTCTTCTCGTCCATTTGCAAACCCAGCCTCTTGGTCAGGTGGGGGCGGAGCTGGAGGATATGTTAGTGGTTCAGCAAACCTAAATAATTTGTCAGTTTATGCTATTACTATTGGCAACGGCTCCTCACCTGGTGGATCAGGAGGAAATTCTACATTTAACGGACTAACCGCACTCGGAGGAGGTTACGGAGGAAACTCTAATTCCTCAGTTGTTCAAAACGGTGTAGCTGGTGGTTCAGGCGGCGGTGGTGGTGGAGACGTCCCTGGTCTAGTTTATCCAAATTCTGGAATAGGTGGAGCTTCTACGCAATCATCTACTTATGGTTATGGCTATGGAAATGCTGGAGGAAATGGTTACGATCCATCACCAGAACGTCCTGGTGGTGGCGGTGGTGCAGGAGCAGCAGGAGCAGCAGGACCTGTTTCATCTGGAGGAAATGGATTACAATGGCTTGATGGAAATTACTACGCAGGCGGTGGTGGAGGAAATGCTGGAACAGCAGCTACTACTACAAATACAGGTGGCCTTGGCGGTGGCGGAAATGGATCAACATTAGCATACTTATCTGGTTCTAACGCCACAAATGCTACAGCTAATACAGGCGGCGGCGGAGCTGGTGGTACTTCTGGAGGCTCTGGCATATGTATTATTAGATATCCAGGATCATCATCAAAAGCTACTGGAGGAGCCATCACCACAAACGGCGGATATGTATATCATACCTTTACTGGAAATGGAAGCTTTATTCCTAATGGAGCAAACCCACTAGCAAGTGTTACTTCGGCAACACTTACAAATTGGTATGATTTTTCTAATTCTAGTTTTATGACCCTTAATGGCTCTAATATTTCAACTGTTATAGATTTGAGCGGAAACAATAGAAACTTAACTGCTGTTGGAACCGTCCCTCTAGCCTCAAATCAAATAAACAGCTTAAGCGTTGCCAGCATAAACTCGGGTAGCTACTTGTCTATTGCTAATCCAATAACATATACTAGTACTAACATACACTGGTTTGTTGTTGTACAGCCTAAGTCCTCAGCACCTAGCCACGATAATGGTTTAATTGGTGGTACAGGAGACCCAGGAATCCTTGCATACACTCTTCCAGGTTCTTCAGGAAATGGTTTTACTCAGAGCTTGCTAAACACAAGTCGTTATTGGTTTGCTACTCCAGGCTCATTTGGTGGATATTCAACAAGTCGTGCATATCAAATTAACGCCTCGTATGTTCTTTCTTCTGGTGCTTATGTGTATCGCCAGTCTAGAACTGCAGACGGCTCAGGTACACAAGCTTTAGGTTCTGGATATTCCAGCCCAACAAATGCTATTGGTTATCAAGAAAGTGGTTATCCTGGAGTATCGTATATTGGTGAAGTTATTATGTTTAATGGCCCACTTAACTCAACAGATTTAGCAACCGTTGAAAACTATTTATACTCTAAATGGGGAGTATAAAATATATAATAAATATGAAAAATTACACTCAAAGTTTTATCAGTATAATCTTTAAAAATTATTTAATTAAAGTATAATAGTATTATGTCATACAAACAAGTAGTACTTAGAGATAACCCTTTAGCATTTTGGCCATTAAATGGCACATCATTGCTAAGAACCTATGCCACTATTTTGCTTGAATATAGAACATATCAAGACTGGATATCTGCAGAACCTACTTATGGATCTACTTCTCCAACATTTACCTTGCAAGATATATCTACAAATGGAAATCATGGAGCTTATACAATTGGTCAGCCAAACTTTCTTGACATCCTGCCCCTAGCAACTCTTTCTAGTTATGACACCCAATTGGCGGGATGTAAAATAAATGGCACATCAGAGGTTGGTATAACCAACCTAGCTCAGCTATATGACATGTTTTATACTGGAACTGAAAACTTAACATTTGGTATGGAGATATGGTTGGCTTTTGATTCAAACCCGCCACTTAATAACACACTTCTTTCAGTAACATATCTAAACGACACTATTTCTCAAGTATATATAAATAACGATAGAGTTTATTTTACTATTAATGGTAAAGATAAAAAAACAGGTGCAGCACTTTCATATACTGCATATAAACAAGTACAGTCATGGGAATCACAATGTCACTTATTTGTTTATTATTCCAAAGGCACTATTAATGTAGTTGTTAATGGTATATCTGGAAACTCTGCAACAGCATCGTCAAACTTCATCTGGTCTCATGATACATATGCTGCACCAGACTTTTTCTATAAAGTAGGGCCATCGTCAGGTTCAAATAGTTTTGTTGTTAATGATTTAGCATTTTATGATTATACATTATCTCAAAATCAAATTAGATCCCATATGGTTTGGGGAACATATGACTCATCCCCACAAAGTTATGTAAAACAAACAAGCGGATATTTTTTTGACATTAAAGAAAACGATGCAATGTATGCTTATAAAAAAGATTTTTCAGATCCCAAAAATTATAGCCAAGGCGTATTAACTAATTTAATTACTGATAATAATGGATTGACACTTAAAACAATCCCGTCCCTAACCAAGACAGGTACCTCTGGAGCAATAACAACTTCAAATGGATTATCTGTAACAAATACAGCTTCAGCAAAGTTTTCAAATATATCTTCATACTTTGATATAAACTCAATGTCTATAATGGGTCAGATTAACTGGCAAAGCAACACAACTGGAAATCCAGCAGTTATATTTGCTGTTGAAGGATTTAATAATGGTGAATGGTTGTATCTTGCACAAGATACATCAAATAAACTAACATTGTATTATCATTCAATATCTCCTAATTATCCATATACAGTTACAGAAAATGTTGTTGCACAACTACCTGCTCAAAATACGGCGGGAACTTATAATTTTGGAGTAGCAATAAATAGCACTACAGTAAAGATATATATGTCAAATACAGGCTCATCTAATGGATCTTTACCTTCATATACATATGCTAACTTGAATCTGTACTTTGGAAACCAATATTCATCTGCAACCACCAGCCCAATGGTTGGAAGCATTTTTTACATGTCTCTTTTGCCAAAATATGTTGATCCATCAACTTATACAAATTATGGAGCTTACGATAGCACCACAATATCCTTTATTAATAACACGGCGGTATCTCAAATAGGAACATGGACGCTAAGTGTACCTTCTTCACAATTTGCCAAGATATTTGGAGCCAGAATGACCTGGGATACAGGTTCTTATTATGATTCAACAGTTAGCACAAATCAAAGCGTAAATGTTCAATTATCACAAGATTATGGCAAGACATGGACTAATGTTCTTAATGGTTATCCAGCATTAAAGTATCCAGATAGTGCTACAGCATATACAGATACGATTTTTAAAACAACTATATTTACAGCTGACTCATCTTCACAGTATTTGCCAAGAATGGATAATGCACTAGTTGTGTTTTATAATGATTTGTCAATTATCTCAGATGCAGGTGCCTTCGTGTTAGCTCCAAGACAAGGAAGCTATACAGGCGATACATATTCAATTGAAAAAAATTTCTTTAACATCCTAGCTAGATCTTCAAACTTTGGGATTAAAATTGCAGAAGTAAATAATGCAAACTCTGTTGCTACAATTACTCCAGCAGCAATTGCCACGGGATATCAAACAATAGAATTCTGGTTTAGGTGGGATCAGCTTACAGCAACTCAAGTACAGATTATTTTGGATACCATAGGTATTAGAGCGTCTTTGTACTTTGATTCAACAGGGGCAATTTATCAAACAGGTTTTGGTAATGTATATGTAAATGGTTTATCATTAACATCAGGCAAAACCATGACCCAAGGTGAGTCCTACCACTTTGTGTGCGTTTATCCATACTCAATTAATACTCAAATCTACTTGGGCGGAGATCAAAGACTACAGAACTTCTCCAATGGCACATTTGGATATGTAAGCATTTATCCACAAGCATTTGCCCAGTCAGATGCCCAAACAAGATACCTGGAATTCCTTTCTAGCAATGTTTCTCAAGTTGATTATTCAACACTTTTGTCAGGAGCATCAAACATAATTGGCACATTGTCAGAATATTCAGGCGGTAGTACAGCATTTAATGCTGGACAACCAATTTTGGCATACCCACATCCCGTAAATGGTTAATTAACCTGTATTTTTGGTAGTCATATGTACCATTTTTAACAGTTACGTGGTATTATGGGCATATGGGTAAAATGAAGATTACTCCCGTTGATGAAGTTAACTGGGGATTATATATTTGGCAGATGCCAGACGGCAAAATTGTCATGGATGAAGAAGGTGCTTATCTAAGTATCCCGTCCATGAAAGGCGATATCCGTCAGATAAAGAAGCTTAAAGATGTTGCAAAGCACTACGGGCTAGAAGATGGAAAGCCATTGTTTATGGCTGGACATAGACCAGTTACAGATGAAGAACTTGAAATGCAAAGACAAAGATTAGAATTGGGCCTTGTGCCAGATGAATATGATACTCCAGCTATGATGGATTATGTTAAAGAAATGAGGGACATGAAACTTGGCTAATTTAAGAATTGATGACACGATTGATGAAGATGAGGGCGGGATCACAGTAAAACTTGATGCCCCATCACATACAGTAGAACACGATTTTGGTGACCCATTTAACGCATCATGGGATGAAATTAAGAAAGCAGATGGTCTAAGCCCTAACTTTCGTCGTCAAGTAAATAGAATTCAAAAGTCATTTACTGGCGTTGGTGATGCAAAGTCCAAAAAACTTGATCCGCTTGATCTGACTGGATATTCGTTATTTCAGATTGTTCAACCTCCATACAACATTCTTTACTTGGCACAGCTTTATGATATCTCCCCATATCATCACTCTGCTGTAAATGCTAAAGCTGCCAACGTAGTTGGCCTTGGTTATAAGTTTGAGAACACATGGGATACAACTTCAAAAATTGAATTGGCTATGGATAATCCAAAGAAGCTTGATAAGCTACGTTCAAAGATTGAAGGTTTAAAAGAAGAGCTTCGCAGCTTCCTAGAATCCCTTAACTCAGATGATTCATTTACAGAAACAATGAAAAAGATATTCGTTGACCTAGAGTCTACTGGAAATGCTTACATGGAAGTTGGTCGCACATCAACAGGTAAGATTGGTTATATTGGACATATTCCTACAACTACAATGCGTATCCGTCGTCACCGTGACGGCTTTGTACAAGTTGTTTATAACCGTTATACATTTTTTAGAAACTTCGGTGATACCGAGACCCCAGATCAGATAGGTACTGATCCCCAGCCAAACGAAGTAATTCACTTTAAAGTATTTACTCCGTCAAATACCTACTATGG
>Ga0007824_1000103_pt1 | contig 22026 bp, 20 predicted proteins | sample CryBogCBE05Oct08_FD_71225 | JGI IMG/M metagenome (GOLD analysis project Ga0007824, IMG submission 71225) | Freshwater microbial communities from Crystal Bog, Wisconsin, USA - CBE05Oct08 | ecosystem: Environmental > Aquatic > Freshwater > Lake | place: Crystal Bog, Wisconsin, USA | collected... | reverse complement strand
AAGAACAACAAGAAGTTTGCTGTTGCGACCATCGCCCCCGTGGCTTTGATCGACGTCGAGACTGCCGAAGGGTTCACCCCCGCCGGTTTCTCAACGCGCTGCCGTCGTACCTTGACGCTGGGCACCGCCATCGACGCCAAGGACGCCCGAGTCATCTCGGTCTCCATTGCGCTCGGTGACACCCTGGCCGACTACGAAGAGCTCGCCGCGCTGCGCAAGCAGACCGGTGAGGCCGCGACCTTTCGAGCCTTCGCTCGTACCCTCAAGGTCCCCGGCGACGTCGTAGCTGTTCTGGCCCCTTTGGCCGAGCAGAAGACCAAGGTCACTCACGCCAACACCGACAAGGTGGAATGGGCTCTGGGTCGTGCTCGTCACTTCCTGGCCGCCTCCAAGCGTGAGCACGCGATGTCCAAGCGAGCTGAAAACACCGTCAAGGTAGACGAAGCCAAGGCCAGCTTTGCTGAGCTCGAAGCCAACTACCAGACCGCGGTGCGCCAGGCCCAGGGTGGTGCAAACTACCCCGTCAGCCTGAACGACTTGCTCGAAGCCATTGCGCCTAAGACCTTCGCGGTCCAGGCCCTGGCTCCGGTCATCGCTGGTGGCGTTGACGCCATCGACGCAGAAAACGCCAAGGTTGTGCTTGACGCTGTCAAGCACGTCGAGGGACGTTGGGCCTTCGTGGCTCGCGGACGATAGTCCGAACCGTTTCAAAACTGGGTTTACCCACTCGAATAGCTCCCCTTATGGGGAGCTATTCGTTGTTACGGGCCACTTTGCTCAAGACCTCTATTTTTCGTTCACCCGCCCCGCAACAACTGCTCGAAACCACCACCCGCCAGAGCAGCCCAGCGCACCCTCGGGCCAGCCGCTGCTGTCGTCGCAATCGTGTGCAAATTTCGGCACTTTAGACACGATACGTACCATGAGTTCGACCGAGTACTTAGGGTCCACCACCCTTTCGCGACCCGTCTCGCTGACCCGCGAGGGCTCGAGTCTGCGCCTAGCCTTCGCCTTCGACCGCGCCCTCGTCGACCGCGCCAAGTCCCTCCCGCACGCCGCCTTCGACCAAGAGACCAAGACCTGGACCTGTCAGCTCTCCACCCAAGCCGTCGAACAGCTGCGTGGCTGGTTCTTGGACGGCCTCACCGACGTCTCCATTGACGCCCTGATCTTGCCCACCGAGGTCGTCCCCACCGTGGCCCCGGCCACTCTTCGCCCCGGCACCCTGAGGCGCCCCTACCAAGTCGCGCTCGCTCTGCGCGACGATCGCATCTACGCTCGCCTCCGCGCCATTCCCGGCGCCACCTGGGTCAAAGAGACCTCCACTCTTTCCTACGGCCCCCAAGCCGCCGCCGCTCTCTCCGAACTCGTCGAACGCGGCGTGCTCGACGACCCCGCCAAGCTGCTCTCGGCCACCGCCGTGTCCATCTCCTTTGACGCCCGTACCGGCAAGTTCTTGGTGCGCGGCGACGAGCGAGCCCAAAAGGCCTTCGACGCGTACTTCCCGTCCCAAGACGTCCTCGCCAAATGGCAAGAAAAGGGCATCGACGCCGGCTTCTCCGATTCCTTCTCCGAAGAGGTCTACCGCGGCGAGCTCGCGCGCGCGAGCGCCGCTCCCCAGATCGAAGGTCTACAAGCCACTCTCTGGCCCTACCAGGCCCAAAGCGTCGCCGTAGCTCTCGAGCGCACCGGCTTTGGCGTGTTCCACGAAATGGGACTGGGCAAGGCTCTGCACGTCGACACCCCCGTGCTCACCCCACTCGGCTACAAGCCCATCGGCGCTCTCACTCCCGGTGAGTGCGTCATTGGCTCGAACGGTCTGCCGACAGAAGTCCTCGGCGTCTTCTTCCAAGGCCCCCGTCCGCTCTACGACGTGACCTTCTCGTGTGGTACCACCATCAAAGCCGACGAGTCCCACCTGTGGACCGTCTATGACGCCAAGGAAGAAAAGACCGTCACCCGCACCACCAAGGAACTCTTGGATGGGGGAGTGGAGTTCTACTCGTGGATGACCCCTCACGATCGCTACGTCGTGCCACTGGTCGACCCCGTCGCCTTCGCGCCGCGCCAAGACTACGAATCACCCGCCACCACTGACCCAGAACTGCGTCGCGGATGTGATCGCGCCAGTGTCAAAGATCGAGTCGCGCGCCTGGCTGAATTGCTGATCTCTTCGCGACTGCGCTGCCTGCTCAACTTCGCCTACGACTCGCCAGAGTCAAACCGTCACTCCGACCACGCCATCACCGCCGCATCTAAAAATGCCTCGTCGGTCATTGACCTGCTCGTGGACCCGGCCGACCTGAATAAGACCCTCGACCTGATCGGTGGTCTCGGTGGTGTCGCGTCACGTCGCTACCCCCAAGGAAACCGCGTCCAGATCGCCTTCTCTCTGCCCGTCGCCATTCGCGACGCACTGGGGGAGTACCTGATGGCTACCCACCAGCCCACCGACTTTCTTCAGCACGTCAACGTCAACCCCCGGCGCACTATCAAGGCCATAACCGCCACCGACCCTGACGAAGCCGTCTGCATCAAGGTCGCGGCCGACGACGAGCTCTTCGTCATCGAGAACTACGTCCTCACCCACAACACCGTCGTCGCCATCGCGCTCGGTCACGAGCTGATGTTCAACCGTCACGAGGTGCCGCGCACCGTGGTGGTTGTTCCCGGCGCCGTTCGCACCCAGTGGGCCCAAGAGATCGCCCGCTTCTCGCGCGGCGACGTCGTGGTCATCGACGGTGATCAGAAATCACGCAACGCCGGCTACGAAGCCGCCAAGAACGCGTCGTGGGTCATTGTGCACTACGACGTCCTCGCTCGTGACTACGCCCAGCTCGCCCCCTTGGTCGCCGGCTCCCTGCTCGTCGCCGACGAGGCTCACCGCTTGAAGTCGCCAACCGCCAAGCGCACCAAGACCATGCGACTCTTCGCCGGCAAGGCCGCGCGACGCTTGGCTCTCACCGGAACACCCATCCAAAACGATCCCGGCGAGTGGTACTCGGTGCTCTCGGGCTTCGTCTCGCCCGGCTGCTTCGGATCTCCCCAAGACTTCCTCAATCGCTACGCCTACCCGAGCCGTTTTGGTGGCTTCGAAGGCGCACGCAACTTGGGCGAACTGCGCGAGCGCTCGGCCACCTACTACATCCGCAACGTCAAGTCCGAAGTCGCCACCCACCTGCCACCTCTTCGCGTCCAGCACCGACCCTTAGACGTCGACCCCCAGTACCGCGCCGCTCTCCAGCGTGCCCACCGGGAAGCGCGCGACGAGATCAAGCGCGAGGCCCTGGCCCGCGCCGAGCGACTGGGCCGCACCGGTCACGCCCTCGACGGCCAAGACGTCGAAGAGGTCACCACCGGCGCCGAGATGACTGCTGTGGGCATGCTTCGTTTGCTCTGCTCCTCGCCGCGCATCGTCGAGACCTCCGACTCGGCCGCCGCGACCGCTCTCATTGACGCCGGCCTCTTGCCCGACGCCGACGGTCCCAAGCTCGACGCCCTGCGCGAGATGACGACCGAATTGCAAGAAGAGGGTCACCGCGTGGTCGTCTTCACCTTCTCCAAGCGCATGGCCAACCTCATCGCCGAGCGTATGCAAGAAGACGGCGTGCGCCACGTCTTGTTCACCGGCGACACCTCCAAGGCCGCCCGCGACGCCGCCGTCGCCGCCTTCACCGCCGCACCCACCGAGGACAATCCCGGACCCACCGTCTTTATCGCCACCGACGCCGGTGGCGAGGGTCTCAACCTCGGTCGTCACTGCTCGTTGCTGATCAACATGGACATCCCCTGGACCCCCGGCGTACTCGCTCAGCGCTCCGCGCGCATCCACCGCATTGACGGCACCCACGACAAGTATCTCGTCATCAACTTCACGCTGAAGGGCACCATCGAAGAGGGCATCTTGCGCATGATCGAGCGCAAGGCCGACCTCCAAGACGCCATCTTCGGCGAGGGCGGTGGCCGCAGTCGCACCACCGGGCGCTCCTCGCGCGCCTTCTTCGAAGACGCCATGCGCGAATGGGAAGAGGCCAACCCGGCCGATGAGAAGATCAAACTGCCCAAGGCAAAGAAACAAAGCCCCGAGCCCTCCGGCACCAACCCCGTCGTCCAGGCCGTTGTCGCCAGTCGTGTCGAGACCTCGTCGCCGACCACCGTTGCTTCGACCACCGAGTTGCCCGCCGCACCCTTTGGCCGCTCAAAGAAGACCCGCCTCGCCGTCCAAGACACCCTCGGCCTCGGCCCGGCCATAGAAACCCCTACCACCTCTGAAGCCGCCGAAGAGATCTTGTCGCCATCATCCACGTCCGAAAATGACCCCACCGCGAACTCGAGCAACAGCAGCCCTGCCGGCCACGGCACTACCGACAACGACGAACTCGAACGCGACGCGTCCGTCATCGACGCCATCGACTAACTGGCTACGGCCGCAAAAGGCCTACCCAAAAGAACGTCCCGATACTGACTTCGTGCCCGACTCCGGCTTCGTTGAGATCCGCTTCATCTCCCTCTTGCACGTTCGCGTGCTGAGCCCCCTCGACCCGGACTCTCGTCACCAAGAACACGTGGCCAAGTACCTAAACGCCGGTCACGTCATCAACCTCACCAAGATCCAAATTCCCAACCAGTTCGACGCCACGCTGCCGAGTATTTCGTATGGCTACCTAACTGACGGATCGTGGGTCTGGTCCACCGAGCTCGCCGCCTACTCGGCCCTCGCCCCGCTCTCACTACCGCCCGAATTTGTCGAACACGTGCTTCTGCAAAACGCCACCATGCCGAACATTGATCCCACCTGGCTCGAGTTTCTACGCCGCGTGCACCGCGGCGAACCCGTCTAACCGCGCCCCCGAGTGCGCACCAACACCTCCTCGACACCCTTATACCCATGCCCACTCCGCTCGCTCTGACCGATCTCGTTGATCACGCAGCTCTGGCGCGCGCCAAGCAGGCACTGGAGCTAAGCCCCACCGTCGTGCTACTCGAAGCGAGCAACTTCGTCGCCTCGCTCGCCGCACCGTGGATCATCGCCGAATTGCTCCCCACCACCCAGTCCCGGCTGTCCGACGCACGCGTCGTCGCCCCCGACAAGACCAACTGGACCGTTGACGAGATCACCGAGCAGATCATCGCTCCGGCCAACCTCACCCCTCGCTTGCGCAACGTCATCGTCGTAAAAGACGCCGACAAGATGACCGCGGCGGCGGCCGATCACCTCCTCAAGGTCATCGAAGAGCCACCCTCACCCACCACCTTTGTGCTGTGCACCCCGAGCGCGGACCTGTTGTCCGTCACCATCCGCTCGCGCAGCTCCGCCAAGATCAACTTTCCCCTGAACCTCACCGCACTTAGCGCCCGTCTCGAAGAAACGGGGCTGCCCGGCGACGTAGTAAAAGAGGCCATTGACCACTTAGGAGAGAATGCCGCTCTCCTCGCCGGTCTCGCCGGCGCTCCGCCACTCGCCCGAGAGTTCCTCGCGCTCGTGACCACCCTGCCCGACTCTCCGCGTCCCGTCTCGACTGCCCTTGAGGCTGTCGCCACTTTAGAAGCCGTCGCCAAGGTCGCCACGTTGCCCGACGAAGAAGACAACGATGCCGCCCGTCGTCGACGCACCCGTCGCCTGGCGAGTGACCTTCTTGCCGCTCGAGCTACCCTGCTCGCATCATCAGCCGCCTGCGGTGCTGCAGGCGACGACGTGGCCTCCCAGCTACGCTCGCTCGCGCTCGCCAGTGACGTCCTTGAACGCAATGGCTCTGTCGAGCTCGCCCTCGCCGTGGCGCACCTTCGCGCCTGCGTGCCGACACTGATCTCATGAACCCACCAAGTCTGCAGTTACAGCGCCTCAGTCTGCTCGCCGTCGGCCTGGTTATTGCCGCTGTGAGCTACCTGCAAATCCACCAAGTGTCCATTCCCGCCTCCGCCACCGCGCACGCTTCGGGAGTCGTCACCAATCAGAACCTCTACGCTCTCCCCATCCCCAGGCTCACGACGGACACCTCTTGTGCTCCCACGGCCTCGTTCACGCTCAACCACGCGACCTATCAAGCCACCTACCCCGGACCCGGCACCACCAACGCCTGCACTCTCGTGGCCGGCGACCACGTCGCCATTCGCTACAACCCTCTTGATCCAACCCAGGCCTACGTCGTCCCACTCAGCACCGACCAGCTGGCGAACTACCTCGGTATAGCAGCAGGCGCGGCCATTGCCCTCTTTGCGCTCGCCCGACTGCTCTATCGCAACCAAGACGTGAAAGAACTCTAACTACCGAGGCAGTCGGCCTTAGATCACACTTCGACGCTGCGTACTCTTCTCGCTGCTGGCTGCTGCTGTGAGCAGATCTTGAAGTTTCTCGCTGCTGTCGTACTCGTGCTGGGCGTCTTCGTTGGGCGAAGACACTGCAGCCGGGGTAGGGGAGTTGCGGGTGTCGCTCATGGCTAACTACGCCCACCCCACAACATTGCCCCGCCTGCCCGCTACGGGCGAAGGGTGATGCCGCGCTCTTCGACGCGACGCATCACGAGCTCTTCGACCTCGTTCCAATTCCGGGCCCGAAGACCCGGGATGTCGCGGTTGTAGAGACGATCGAAACAGATCACGTCGGCGTGACTCTTGCGCAGCGCCGCAATGTTGTGGGGGGCGTCATCGACGTACAAGTCAGCGCCCACGTCAGTCTTGTCGCCCATAAAGCACAGATCCCGGTACGGGATGAGTGGTCGGCCGTCTTCGCGCGGCTGTTGCAACCAACCCACCGTCTGGGCCACGACGTTCTGGTGGTCCCAGTTCACGTATAACCGGTGCGTGACGATGCGAATGTGCACGCCGGCGTCACTGAGGCGCCACAGTGCATCCGACGCTCCCTCGACCGGCTGCATGGCGGCGAACATCTCGTACTCGGCAATACCACGTCGGTGCATCTCCAAGTAGTGGTCCTCGTCACGAAGCGGCCACCCCGAGTCGCCAAAGCCCCAGTGGGTCTGTGCCGGAATCTCTGCCGGGTCTACCCCCAGCGAGTCCGACACCACCTGGCGGAAGATGCTCTCGTAGTCACCCACCACGCCATCAAGATCCACACCCAATACGAAGCTGTGGTGATCAGTCGAACTCATTGCTGCATTCTCATCTTTCTCGGCCACTTTGGCTCCACTCTCATAGTGTCCAGTCCCACTTTTCCAGCACTCAACTCTCCACTTTGCCCCACTGCCTCCCCACTGCGCTCCTCAACGCCAGTCGCCCCCGTACTCCCAAATCACCCGGACCGATACTGCACAGTATGAAGCTCACCCCTGCCACTAACGCCAGTGTTGAGCACTTAAGACTGCTCGCGGTTTCGCGCGGCATCGTGCTTCGCCCGCTTCGGCTACGCCCCGCCCGGGCGACCCACTTCGCGGCCACGCTGTGGATGGCGGCTCTGAACACCGATTCACTCGAGTACGCCTCGCGCTTTGGTCGCCAGGCCGACGCCGTCGCCACCACTATTCTCACTCTCGCCGCCGGCCATAACGTAAAGCCCGTCGAGGCGCAAAAGGCCCTGCCGACCTGGACGACCGATCGCGCAGCGCTGCGGCGTTGTGAGAAGGCTCTCTACGACCTGCTTGGTCCACCGGGGCGCTACAAAGACTTGCCCGAGATACTCGACCAGGTCATCGCACTCTTCCAGCCTGCCGGGTCCGAGCCCCGCATGCTGGCCGTCTTGGACGTCACCGAAGCCCTGCGCGACTCTCTTGGCGACTAAGCCTCGGTTCGCAAGCCCTGCGAACGAGAACTACTGATCGCTCTGCGCGTCGCCGGCCGCCGCGTCATCTTCGGCGAGTTCTTCGTCCTCGAGCTGGCGAGCGAGGACGTCGGCGATCTCCTCGCCGTCGCGAGCGACAAAGCCCACAAACTCGTCGACGTTGTCGACCTCGGTGAAGGTGGTGAGTGATGAGAAGGCGTCGGGGGAGTTGGTCATGATCTCAGTATGTCCGTCGCTTGCCATGGTGCATACGGTCCCGACCTCGTCTTCGCGGTCAATATAAACGCCCCCGGCGTCCCCGCAACTTCACCGGTCCAGTAACCAAAAAATGGACCCAGGGGAAACCTGGGTCCATTTTCGAGTTCACTCGGCAAGATCAAGCCACGCGGGCCAAAACCTCGATGCCGAGGAGTTCAAGTGCCTGAGCTTCGCTCAGGGCTTGCACTTTCATAGCACCGGCCCAGTAGCGAGCACCACCGTCGTTAGAAACGAGGTAGGTCTTGCTAGCCGAGGCGTGCTTGTTGGCGCGAGTCGCGCCGTACATCATCATGATGTCTTCCGGGTCACCGTCACAAAGACCGCCGAACGCTGCCTTTTGGGCGGCGTGGAGGTCTTCTTGCGTGCTGTCGTAGCGGCCGAAGCCGTTGGCGATCGCACTCTTGACCAACATGACGAGCAACTTCGTAGAAGCCGCCTGGGTCATGATGCCCTTCTTGTTGACCGTGAAGGCCACCGTGTCGAGAACGTGCTTTGAGAACACGAGCTGCACGGCTTCACCATCAATCGTTTGGCCCTTGTGCAGAGCCTCCATCATTTTTCCGACGTTCGAGGACTGTGAGGCCCCCACGCCGAAATCAGCGATGGTTTCGAGCCATGAAACAAGGCCCGTGCAATCCAGAAATAACTGTTGCATGTTTTCTCTCCTGATTCGTTAGTGGGTGCAGCCATCGGTTCCTCCGATGCCCCCTACCGTCACCGCGCGAGCCCTTCGGGCAACACGACCTGTGAATCAACGCTGCTTTCCACCAGTCCCTACCGCTGCCCCAAAAACCGACCCTTTCGCGCCGCTTTGGTTGCCGTTTTAGACCCGACGCACACGGTACGACGCATGAAACTATTCAACAAAGCAAACAAGTCAAAGCAGGGTCCCGACCTTGCCAGTCAACTAGACAGCGAACTGTCGGGCACACTCGAGCGAGCCGTACTCGAGTCGCGCATCGAAGCCATGGCGAAGTACCAAGAGATGCTCGGTAACGTCACCTCGCGTCAGGTCCTTACCGGATCTTTCGACGAGACGCACGGCACGCTGACCATCTCCACCCCGGGCTTCGAGATCCGTCTCGCGACCCCCGACCTCACCCAAGCCGCACAGGTGGCCGCCCAGATCCGTCTGGAAAAGACCTACCTGACCTTGCGTCTGGCGAGCACGCACGCCGTGGCCGTCTTCACCTCCCCGCAGTGGGAGTACTGGCTGCGCTTCGACTCGCTTCAAGCGACCGGGGTCTACGTCGACTAACCCAACCAAGAAAATCCCCCGACCGCGAAAGCGGTCGGGGGATTTTTCTTTGGCTCGAAAGAAGTTCCAATAACTTTTGATTGCTCCGCCCGCGCACTGCTCACAGTGCGCGGTCATGCCTACCAAGAAGTCAACTGCCCTCGTCGCCCTTCTCCTGCTCGCCGCCACGCTCGCGATGCCCCGAGCCAACGCCACCACCGTGCCCGCCTGGCGACCTGCTCCGTCGCTACCGCAAGTAACTCCCGTGTGGTCGGGCTACGTCGCGCGCGGCATTGCCTTCAGATCCGTCTCGGCTACCTGGGCCGTTCCCCAGATCACCTGCCCCGACTCTTTCGCCGCTTTTGGTGCAGCCTGGGTGGGACTTGGTGGTTGGCACCGAAACCTGCTCGCCCAAGCCGGTGTCGATGGTGACTGCGCCGGTGGGGCCAAGTTCTACTGGATCTGGTACGAGGTCTATGGCGATCCACACTTTGGCGCCCCGTCTGCTCCCGGCTACCCCGTGGTCTTAGTCCCCAACTACCCACTTGCTCCCCACGACCTCGTGCACGTGCAAGTGAGCTACCACGTAGGCCTCGTCACCTTCTATCTGCAAAACCTCTCACGGCACTGGAGCTTTGTCACTCACCACCGCGTCTACATCCCTCTCGACACTCTTGACACCGCCGAATGGATCTTGGAGGCCGAGCCATCGTGCGACCAGTACTACCTGCACGCCTCTTGCCTGGGCCATCTACCACGCCTCGCATCTCTCACCTTCTTTTCCGCCTTCGCCACCGACCAACACGGCCGCGCCACCCCACTGGCCTTTTCCCGCTACGCGGTCACCCTTCGCCTGCCCCATTCGATCGCCCGTCCCGGACCCTTGCTCGCTCCAGGCGGTTCGACCTTCACCATCTACTCTTCCACCACGCCTCGCCGCAGCTACACCATGCCTTGACACCGCCCACCACGAAACCACCTCCGCCAACTACACCCCCAAAGCAAAACGACCCCACCAATTTTTTGGTGGGGTCGTTTCGGAGTGTTTGAAGACTTAGCTCCAGGTGATGTCGACGTTGTGCAAAATGGCCCATTCAGCCATCTCGCCCAGCTGCGCCAGACGAGTTTCTACGTAGTTAGCCTCTCGGCCAACGACGATCAACGTCGCACCGCGCTCGCCAACGCTCACTGAACCGGGCTTGGCCTGGTTCTGATCGTTGAGACCACGGGCCACCAAGACACGCTCACGCATCTCTTGACCGCTCATCGAGCCTGACCAGTCCATGCCCAGCACACGCAAAATGTCCTGAGCGTTTGAAAGTGACATCTGTACGACGGGAACGTCTTCGTACTCGATGCCCCACGCGTCGTACGTCTCGCGCCACTGCATGCAGCGGCCCGGATCGTAGGTGCGGTGCTCGTTGACCGGGCGGCCAAAGCGCTCGCACGCTGCCGCGTAGCCTTCGGCCATCGCAAGAGCGTTAAAAGCAATCGCCGCTTCGCAACCGCCCGTGGCCGGGTGACCAGTCATGGTCTTGGTTGCGTACACCGTGTCGTCAAACGCGCACTGCTGATAAAAACCGATAACTCCGGCCTTTGGTTGAATCCATACGCCCATGCGTATCTCCTTTGTTTAGTGCAGCCCTTTGGCCACTGCACCTCACTCTTCGCGCCGCCAAACCCCGCACAACGAAGTTCCCCGCGTGATTTTCGAAAGTACCCTTGCGCTCGCCAACCCCGCCCGCACTGTTCTTGTCGCTACGGTTTGACTCTTGGAATCTTGGAAATCCCAAGACCCAAGGATGAGAGGTGCTTTGCTCGATCGGCAAAGTACTTGAGTTGTTTACCAACCCACCCAAGCTACGAAGTTGCACGCGAGTGCAGCATTGTATCGATCGAGACTCACCCAGACTTGCTGCCGGTACCTGTTCCTTAACCTATCCATGACATGGGCTCTGCTCTACGCACCCCTCCAGGTACCACCCTCTTGCTTGTTCTGATGAGCAGTAGACCCCCAGCTTCGCGCTGGGGGTCTACTTCGTTACCGCCAACGTTGTAGACACCAGCAACGCCGCGCGGCGCTTTTCGAGTGCTGCACCCGGCCACCCGATACAAACGTCGACCCCTTCGACCCCGCAACAAATCTTCCCGCCCGCCCCTTGCCGCCCTCTCGTAGCGCTCGAACAGTAAAAATCCTTCGCCCCTGCGAGCACTCTCGCACCAAGTCCCAACAGTCATTCAACTTGCTCGAACCACAGGAGATCTTTCATGGCCCGTTGCACTAAGTCCCTCACCGCCAAGAACGCCATCACTAACGAGGCTCTAAAGATCTCCTACGCCACGCACCAGGTCTACGCTCTGAGTCCCGACGGACTCGTCCGTGTTCGCCACCGCTCGCAGCTGCCCCTGGACCCGAGTGGCCGGGACCTGCCCGTAGTGGCTCTGCCTAAGTCCCTCGTCGTTTCTAAAGAGACTGCCGCCCACGTCGCCGACCTGCTAGACCGCGCCTCTTTTCGCCGCGCCAAGGAACTGCTGGGCGAAGGCGCCCTCGTCGTGCTCACTGACCAAGCTCCCCACACCGCTACCACCCCCGAGGGATTCTTGACCACCACCTCTCGCCGCGCCCGCCTGGGCGAAGGCGGTGCCGGCTCGGCTCGCGATTCGCGTAGCCAGCTCGCGGCTCTTTTACTGAACGACCGTGTCTCGGACTCCTTTTACGAAACCTTCGCCGAGCGCCAAGAGCGCCGCGCCGCTTTGTTGAAAGATCTCATCGCCACCGACCCCGACTGGCTTGTCTCCTTCACCGACAAGCTGCGCAACGTGCACAAGAACCGCACCGCGTCCATCGCCCTGGCCGTGGATTTGGCCGCTCTGTCCCACCCCGCGTCTCGCGCCATTCTCGCGGCCGCCTTGTCGCGCCCCGACGAGCCCGGTCTCGCTCTCGGCCACTTCTTCGACGCCTACCCCGGACGCACCATCCCGAGCGCTCTTCGCACCGCTCTCGCCGACGCCGCTACCCGGCTCTATGACGAAAAAACCGTTCTCGACTTCGACGTCGCACGTACCCGTGACCTCGCCGGCGCCAAGCTCTCGCGCCAGCCCGTGCGCTTCGCTGACGTCATCTCGCTTGCTCACCCGCGCCCCAAAGACGCCGCCCAGTCCGCGCTGTTTGCTCACTTAGTCCGCGGCACCGATCCCGACGCTTCCCTCTTGCCCACGCTCGCCACGGTCGCACGTCTCCACAAGCTCAGTCCTGGCGCCCGCCGAGCCCTCATCGACCAAGCCGCCCTTTCCGCTCGCCAAGTCCTCGCCAGTGGCTACCGAGAGGGTGCCCAGGTCAACTCCGACCTCGCTGCTTTGTCCCTGCGCGACCTGCTCGCCTGGCGCCCGGCTACTCCTGAAGCCTCTGCCGCCCACCAAGTCCTCAAACTGCGCGAAGAAGAGCTTGCCGCTCGCTACGCCGCTCTTTCGGGTCGTGACCCCGAGACCACCTCTCTGCCGAGCGCCAAGACGATCGCCTCTCGCCTCCGCGCCCTGAGTGCTCACACGCACCAGCCCTACGACGACTTGGCCAGGCCCAACCGCGCCGCTCGCCAAGAAAAGATTGACGCTCTGGAAGAGATCTTGCGCGGCCGCCAAGAACTCGACCGCGATGCTCTGCGGGTAAAGACTGAGCTGAACGCCCCCTCGGCCGACCTGCTCGCCGTTGCGTTGCCCACCATGAGCTACAAGACGACGCTCACCACCGCAGCCACCCTCTTTGCCGCGAACGACCGGCTGATCGACGCCTTCACGCTCGCTCGTCTGGCCGACCCCGCTGCCGCTCGCCACTCGAATGTCTCACTCGCGGACTACATGACTGCCGCTCGCGCCATCGCACCTAAAGAAGACGGGTACCCCGACGATGACGACGACTACGAGTCGCCAAGCATTGTTCCTTCGCGCTTCGACGACGCCACTGTCAACAAGGTGGTCAACGCCCTCGACCAAGCAAGCACCAAACTTGCCGCCGACACTCTCGGTGATCTGGGCGACAAGAAGATCCTGGTGCTAGTCGACGCCTCGGGCTCGATGCATTCACCCGTCTCACTACGCCGCGGCGACGAGCGCGCGGGCGCCTACGCCGGTCTCCAGCGCGACGAGTTGGCCGCCACCTTCGCGGGCTTCATCGCCTCGCAGGGCTCCAATGTTTCGGTCGTTTCGTACGACACCGTGGGCCGCCGTGTGGATTTAGAAGACTCCACCGGTCCCATCAGCGCCGGCCTCGCCACCATTGCCGCGGCTACCGGTGGCGGCACCGACACCTGGGGCGTGCTCTCGGACTGGTACAACGACCACGAGATCGTGGTCATCTTGACCGACGAACAGACCTCGTGGAGCCCCTTCGAACCACGAAACTCCAACGACTACTTTCGCGCCCTACGCCGCGGCCGTGAGAACTGGCACCTGCCTGCCTCCACCAAGGTCATCACCTGTAACCTGGCTGGCGACGTCGGAGCCCAGGCCCCTTCGCACCCCGGCCACTTAAGCATCGCTGGCGCCTCACCCGCGGTCTTAGAGGCCATCGCCGCGGCCGCTCGCGGCGAGTCGTGGGCCGCCGGCGTCTAACCCTGGCCCGCCAAACACCTCCGCGCACCATTTGCCTCATGGGATACCCCACCAGACTGCTCAACGATCAAGAGGTCATCCACGTCGACGCCCACCCGCACTGGTCGACGCTGGCCTCTCCCGCCTTCTCACTGGTGGTACTTACGGCCTTTACGACCTACACGGCCGTCACTGGTGAGATTCACCGCGCCGTCGTGCACATTCCGCTTTACGGGTTGTGGATCGCCATCGCGCTGTTCGTACTCATCCGCTTAGCGCGCTACCTAACGACTGAGTTCGTCGTCACCAGCTCTCGCATCATCGACCGCCACGGCGTGCTCTCAAAGTCCAGCTCCGAGATTCCCCTCGAACGCGTCACCAACACCAAACTCTCGCGCAACCTCCTCGAGCGCATCGTCGGCGACGGTGACTTGGTCGTCGAGTCCGCCGGTCGCGACGGCCAGACCGTCTTTCACGACGTCGCCGACCCCGAGGGCGTCCAACGCCTGATCTTGGGCCTCCTCGACGCCCGAGAGGCCCCGGCCGCTACTTCTTCGATCCCCGCTCACCCCTCGCTCGCCGAACAGCTCGAGCGCCTGGCGGCTCTCCACGCCGCCGGCTCACTCACTGACGCCGAGTTCGTCGCAGCCAAAGCCGCTCTGGTCCAACCGCGCGACTAACTCGCGCAACTCATCGACGACTACATCGCGAAAAGCCCAACAGTGGTTACTCGGCTGTTCGCCGGCTCACACCCGCCTCGCGAAGTACCCGGGCCGGAACCCCGAGCTCCCGCCAGCTCTCGTAGCCAATACCGCGCCGCTTCGAATAACTGCCCGCCACTTTCACGAACTTCGCCTCCAAGCTGTCGGCGTCACCGTGACCCTCGAGGATCTTTCGCTTGTGCGCCAACTGACTGCGCCGTTCAGTAAGCTCCAACCGACGCAGCACTCCCGCGCCCGGCATCTCGCCGTTGATGCGTTCGATCTGCCGCGAGATTCGTGCGAGCTGTACCTTCGAGCTGCCCGCTCCGGCTTCTAAGGCCTCCAGGTAGTTCTTCACCACGTGACTCTCTTGACGTCGCGTGGCCATCTCTTGGCGCTGTTTGGCCGGCATGGGCCCTCTTTGGCGGCCCTTGGGTGACTTCTTCTCCATTGGCTTCGCTACCATCACCCCCTCTTCTCTGTGCTCTTGCTACGCGCTTCCCTCTGTGTTCAGTTCTAGCCGCCCTCGACCCCGCGGTTTCGCATTTCACCGTGGCTCCTTGACGCACCTACACCCCGCTGAACAGTCATCGGCCTAAGCCCGAAGAGGGACTTTGGGGATATAGCTCAGTTGGTAGAGCACTTGCATGGCATGCAAGGGGTCCGGAGTTCGAGTCTCCGTATCTCCACGGATTTTTGCAGTCCGTTGCAATAAAATACAATGACCCCTAGTTGGCTTTAGCACCGAAATCACGCCACCTTTACCAACACAATACAACGCTTTTGGTAGTGCGTTCTACTGAACTCTTTTGTAGAACACAACCATTCGCCAGCCAGGTAAAGAACCCAGCCAAGTTTTCTCCACTCCCACTGGCAATCCAAAGATTTCTCCTGACGATCTTTGACATGTCACCCCGCCAGTCCTCTCCACGCCGCAAGCCCCGCGGCTTCACCCTGCTCGAGCTCGTCATCGCTGTCGTGATCTTGGTTGTCATCTCAGCCGTTGCTCTGCCGGTCTACAACTCTCTTCGTACGAACTCGCAGTTATCCGCTGAAGCCTCTCAGCTCGCGAACGTGAACAAAGAAGCCCTCTCTATTGCTACCGCTAACGGCCGCGCGGTTCCTACTGCCGCTGACATCACCGCGGCGATCAATGACACGCCAACCTTCGGTGCTGCTGCTGGGCTTGCCGCCACGTCGTCGGTCACGGTCTCTACTTCGACCTCTGGTTCGGTGGTCGCCTCGACATCATCGAACGTGATCTCGGCTGACGTCTCTACCAGTTCGGTTGGCCTGGCTCTTAACAGCCCCGCTGGTGGCTGTGTTATGAGCTTGCTCTCCGGATCCACCATCACCAGTTGGTGGTACTCGACCGCCCTTGGCTACAACTGCAACGGCACGCAGGCCTTGGCCGGAAAGAACCAACCGGCACTGACCTACTCAGCTGGACCCGCGCCCATTGCTCCGGGGGCGCCGAGCCTTTACTGGCAAGCTGGCCAAGCCCCTTACGCCTACTACACCGACGGTAATGGCACCGGCTACCTATACCTACGCATGCAATGGAACGCCGCTTCTACGAACGGCGGGACAGCTATCTCCAGCTACACCATCACTTACACCGATACGACGCTCGGCAAGGCCGCCACGTCAACCTGCGCGGCCGGTGCTTACTACGTAGCGGGCAGTGTGCCCACCAACGGTACTCAAGTCGCCACGCCTACCATTCCGAGCACTATTCCCTGCTCCACCAATGGCTCCACCACCAGTTTCAATCTCTACCCGAACTACTTCTCGGGCACGCAGACCGGCTGGCCCGACTGCAACGTTGGCTACACTGGTAACTACAACGCCTTTTACAACGACTCGGTGACGTTCACGGTTACGGCCACAAACACTGCGGGGGTCTCCACTACCTCAGCGCCGCTGACGGTTACCATCAGCAAATACGGCTACGGCGGTGGCGGGTTAGGCTGCTAAGGGTCCGTGGCACTTTTGTTCTCGTGGCTCCTCGTTGACAACGTCACTCTGGGAAACTTGGATTGGCGGTGTCCCAGTTGCGTCAGGCGACTTCGCCCACTTGACCAGTCCGCGCCTCGCCGCGCCGCGACCACCGCTGCACGCACCGAAGAGTTACGCAATACTCGTGGGGTGGGAGAAGTGCGCGATCAAGAGGCCGGCTATTCGGCCCCTCTCGACCCTCCCCATTCAGCCGTATTTGTTCAATCTCTGGTCACCGAAAGCCAAATTCTCGCCTACGCACCGCCGCCGCACGTCGTATCTGACCAGGGACTTTACCGAACCCACACTTCACGCGTCGAGAGTTCGAGTCTCCGTATCTCCACGCGTCTCATGCAAAGCGATGCCGCTTGGTGCTCTACACGATGCGTCCCTTCAGGCAGCAAAACACCACTGACTCAGTAGAGCCAGGGGTGCTGTGCTTACTGCGGATGCTGCTGGCTGTTAGCAAGCACCCTTAAAGATCGGCGCGTTCTTCCAGTTCGGATACGTTCCGGAGCCGGGCTTAGCCGAGAAGAGTACACAGTTGTAGTAGGACGTGCCCTTGACCACCACACGGTACCTGACGATCCCGCCCACCCGATCAAATCATGCATTTCCCAGTGGCGAGCTCTCGAAAAACAAGAGCGCCGGTTCGTCACCATTGTGTGGATCTCTACGATTCTCATCGTCGTCTCGTACGCGGGGTGCGTTATCTCAGCCGCCCTGCAGCGCTGACGTCACCCCACACCACTACTCGTACTCCATCTGACCTCGCGAGGGCCACGATGGCCGAAAGAAGCCGCAAAAGCCTCGCCCAGCTTTTATCCGCACCTACACAGTTTCTTGAGAAATTTTCATCTCGGCGCGGACTCTATAGGAGACCTCCATCAAGAAAGGTCAGTATGTATCGCCCCCACGCCCGGCGTCTACGCCGGGCCAGTTTCGCAGTAGCCAACGTCGTCGTTGCCTCCGCCCTCGGATACACCGTCGCTTCTGCACTGAGTACTTCACGATCACCCCTGAGTGCAGCCCCTACACCCACGACCCCCGTCGCCCCCGCAAAGGCACCAGTGACTACGCCATCTCGGCCGGTTCCGAGCACCACGGCGACATCCCCGTCCACCCCGACTCGTGCCGCGGTCCCTCGCACTGAACCACCCACCACCACGAGCACTGCCGCGCCAACGGCCCCACCGAGCACCTCAACGACGATCTACCAAGATGATCACGGCGGGGACGGAACCAGCTCTTTTGGCGACAACTAGTCGGATCGTTCCCTACAATAAAAAATCCCCCGGTCGCCAGAAGCGACCGGGGGATTTTTTATGGCGTCTAGCAAACGCCCTTGAAGGTGTAAGGCATTCCTGGAGTAGCCGGGAAGCTCACGCAGTAGTTGTACGTCTTGTTTTTGATCGAGACGCTGTACTTCACCACACCTCCACTGCCCGCCGTCATCGAAGCCGGGATCGACGTGGCCGAAGCGCCACCGTCATTGTACGCCGCGTAAATGTTGGCAGTGGCAACACCCACGCCTGAACCCTGAGCGGCAACGAAAGCTTCGTTAGCAGCGTTCTTGACGCTGCTCGCAGCCTCTCCCCACGGCTGACACGTGACCTGGGCCGCCACGAGGGCACCCTTGGTCCCCTTCAAAGCAATGACCGCGTGCACGAGGTTGGCCATGTCCGGGTACTTAGTCCCAACCTTCAACGCCTGAGCCGCACTACCAGCGTTATCGAGAGCTGCCCAGCCCGCGTTGTCGCCAATCGACCCCTCGATGCCGGTGTACACCGCGTGCAACTTGTCGTAGCTCGCCTGGTTCGGGGCCACCTCGGCCAGCGACTGGTACCACTTAGCCATTTCCGTACGTCCATTCGAGTCACTCGGTGAAACCGACGGCGGGCCGTCGACCACGCTGCGCGTACAAAACGCCGCAATGTTGGGCGTGAAGTTGGGGCCCGACTTCTTCGTCAAAGCAATCGTCACCGAGCCACCGACAACGAGTACCGCCACCAAAGCGAACACGAGCCAGCTCTGCGTCGAGCGCTTCTTCGCCGCGCCGTCGGGGGTTTCGGCTGCTGGGGGAGTGGGGTTGAGTTCTTCTGCCATTGCTTGACCTTTTTAGTAGTGCTGGTACCTGTCCGCTTGGTGGGCGACATCGCACGAAACTGACCTTGCCCCGTATGCATCAGCCCCGACGGTTACGGGTACGACTAAAGGAGTCCTATGAAGTTTCGTCACCTCGCCCCCGTAGCCCTGGCCCTCGCCAGCCTCACCGCACTCGCCGCCCCGGCCTTCGCCGACACGCAGACCGCTGCCGCGCAAGCGCACACCATCGCCTACGTCGCGTACTCACAGCACCAGATCGTCACCAACAAGATCATCACCGAGAATACCGACGGCATCATGCAAGTACCCGTCTACCTCATGGGCACCATTCCTGGCCACCCTCGCGAAGTCGCGCTGCAGATGGCCTGGTACGTCGACCTCGCCTGCATCACTTTTCCGGCCAAGATCGGCGCAGCCCCCATCGTCATCACTTGCCCCGCCTCCATAAAGCTCCCCGCTTCCATGGCTACGGTGGTCGCTGACCACGTTCTCGCCACCGCGAACGCTGCCCTCAACGGCAAGTCGCCCGTCACCCTCTCGAGCATCCGAGCGCAGATTCCCCACTACACCTACGCGAGCATTCACATGAGCGCCGTCGCCGGCAAGCACGCTCGCGACGTCCTCTTCACGCTCTCGTCCGACAGCGTCCGTAGCGCCCACGTCTGCATCAACATTCCAACCGACTACCAAACCGCCTCCTCGGTGAACCTGGTGGGCCCCAACGGCTCGGGTAGTTGCTAAAACGGGGGCTCCGGCAAAGACCCAGTAGCACCCCAAGCAAAAATTCAGTCTTTTCCCGATCTATACCTTGCAAAGGGCCCAACTCGCCCTGACAGTAGATCGCATGAAAATTTCTGCTCTTTCTCCCAAATCGCCGCGCCGTCGTGGATTCACCCTGTTAGAACTCGTCATCGCGGTTGTGATCCTGGCCATCATCTCGGCCGTGGCCCTGCCGATCTACAGCACTCTGCAGACCAACTCCCAGCTTTCTGCTGAGGCCTCCCAGCTCGCGAACATCAACCGCGAAGCTCTTTCTATCGCCACGGCCAATGGCCGTTCCGTTCCCACCGCAGCCGACATCACCGCAGCACTGAACGACACCCCGAGCTTTGGTGCTGCCGCTGGTCTCGCCGCCACGTCGTCGGTCACCGTGTCCACCTCGACCTCGGGAACCGTGATTCCCTCTTCCTCCTCAACCGTTCTCTCCGCTGACGTGTCAACGGGATCGGTTGGCCTGGCGCTCAACAGCCCCGCTGGTGGCTGTGTGATGAGTTTGCTCGTTGGCACCAAGGTCTCGAGCTGGTTCTACAAGGGCGCTCTTGGCTACAACTGCAACGGCACCCAGGCTCTTCAGGGCGCGTCGCAGCCCACGCTCACCTACTCGGCCGGTCCTGCGCCTCTCGCGCCAACTGGACTTACCGCTGGCGCTGGCGCTGGCAGCACCCTGCTCAGTTGGACCGCCTCAGGTACGAATGGCGGCTCGGCCATCTCGAGCTACACCGTGACCTACACCGACAACACCCTGGGCAAGACGGCCACGTCGACCTGCGCCACCGGACTCTACGGACTGAGCCCCACCTCATCCACCGCCGACATCTACGCAACGATTCCTATCTTGGCCACTGCGGGCAGCCTCCCCACGTCGCCCTGTGTTGTGTCGAATCCTGCCGCCTCGGGCACGATCAGCTTCACGCTCTACCCGGCCTATTTCTCGGGCTGGCACAGCGGAGGGATAACTGGGTGGGCCGACTGCTCTGGCTTCTTCAGCGGCAACTACAACGCCTTCTTCAGCGACTCTGTCACCTTCACCGTGACAGCCACCAACACTGCCGGCACGTCGACGACCTCGGCGCCACTCACCACCACGATTGCCAACCAGTACTCGCTCGACGCCGCTATCGCCGGCGGTTGCAGTTGATCCTCGACTGACAAGCACGTCGCCCAACCAACAACAAAGCCCCCGGTTTGTGAAACCGGGGGCTTTGTTGTTGTGGATAGCTATCCCAGCACCGAGCTCGCAAATCGTGACATTGCGGCGAGCACCCCACCGGCCTCGTAGCCCTGGATGTCTCCATAACCCGTGTAGCTGGGTTGGTACGTCGCCGGCACCGCCATACGAGAACTCGGCGTGAACGTAACGTCAGTCGTCAAGTTCGCCGTCCCAACCGCGTGGTACGAAACCACTCCCGCACTCTTCGAGAGTGTGGCCGGCATGAAGTCTTGAAGGACCATGGCCGGATTGGCAACACCGCCCTTTACGAAGTTCGAGTACTCCTGACTCTTAACGTAGTTGGAGACATTGTTCGTGGCCTCGAGTGCCGTGACCATCGACACGTCATAACCGTGCGTCGCCATCGCCAGAGCGTTCATGGAGTCATACGTCAACTCGCCCGACGAGTTCACCGTGGTGTACATCGCCATCTGGTCAAATCCACACAGCGTCTGGTCCCACGCGCTGTTTCCGCCAACTACTCCCCACGGCGCCAGTTCCGTAGCCGGAGTGTGCAGTGGTGAGATCGGGTACCACACGCCAATCACTGATGCGGGTGTCGTCGCCGTTCCCGTCTTGTAGCGCTTCAAAGAACCACTCGCACTGTTGAGTCGAACAAAGGCGTCCTGGCCCACGGCCTTGCGCACCGTCCACGACGCGCTACCGGGGTTGTTGCTGGGAGCGACTTCGGTGACGGTGGTCTCTTGCGAACAGGCCGTGAAGTCAGAGCCAGCAAAGTTGACGTATCCGGTTTCGGTCGTCACCATGCCCACGCCCGTGGCAATGCGCAGATCCACGTGCTGGGGACCCTGGGGGAGCAGTGCGGCAACGGCCGGTGAGGCCGCGGGCAAAGCTTGGATGCTCGGTGAGAAGCTCTGGGCGTTAAACCAGGTCGTCATCCCAACGAAGAGAAGAACCAATACGGCGAGACCGCTGGCGATTTTTTTGTACATGTGCATGGGTAAAACCTTTCAAACTAGGCACAACCCATCGTGTCCACACGCACTTCCCGTGCACTCTCCGCCATCGCCAAAAAGCCTAAAAAGTTCATCCCGCACAGCCCTAAAAGTAAGAGCCAGATGCAATAACCAGTACCCCTTACGGCCCCGCACTCTCCTGCCCGGTCGTCGATATTCGCAGCACACCGAGGGCCCTACGACCGCAGCTACATAACCGGCGCGGTGACGCCTACGCTGAAACTCGACCCGTCCGCCGACAGATCACTCGGCGTCGCGTCCGGACTGCCCCCATTGGCGTACATCTGAAGAGCCTCCGGACCAAAGCTGCCTATAGTCCCGCTGCTCGTCGCCGTCGACACGGCTGCGTTCGTGAACACGACGGGTGTCGAACTCGCGAGGTTCCCAGGCGCGCACCCATTCACTCCACAGTTCGTTCGCCGCTCGACGACCCACTC
>Ga0007824_1000090_pt1 | contig 23489 bp, 9 predicted proteins | sample CryBogCBE05Oct08_FD_71225 | JGI IMG/M metagenome (GOLD analysis project Ga0007824, IMG submission 71225) | Freshwater microbial communities from Crystal Bog, Wisconsin, USA - CBE05Oct08 | ecosystem: Environmental > Aquatic > Freshwater > Lake | place: Crystal Bog, Wisconsin, USA | collected... | reverse complement strand
CATATTGCGATTTACTGTAAAGTTAGCAGTGTCGCCAGTATAGCCCAATTGAATAGCAATATTACTGGAAGTTGATTCAATGGTATTGTCAACAAACTTCAACTGGCCAACTTGTAGTTGGTTAGCACCCTGTATTTGTAGAACACCGTTGGCAACGGTTAAGCCAGCATTTTGGTGTGTGACACTGTCTTGAATGTATAGCGTGCCGGTACCAACATAGATAGCACTCCAACGATGTGTAGCATCACCTAGTGAATAGGCAGCATCAGTGGTTGGAATTAAGTTAGCACCTATAGTGGTAGCAGTCATTCCCACAGCGCTGGCATTGGATACTGCGGCGCCGGTAATGTCTAACCAGAATGTGCTAGAACTATCATAGGTAAAACGGTTGACAGTGTCGGTAACTGTATCATACCAAATGTCGCCCACTGTGGGATTGGCGGGCGCTGTACTGGTTGTAGTTGAACGAACGCCACCGCCAGTAATTGTACCACCTACACTTAAATTACCACCAACAGTAACTCCGCCAGCAATATTTAATGCATTGCTAGCAGTATTAAGAATACTAATTGTGTTGGTTGTGCTATTGCCGCTGCCTGTAACCGACTGCAAATTATTCAATGCAGTATCTACAGTGATAGTCACTACACCTGCGCTATAAGAAGCGTTAGTACCTGTGGCAAAATTAATGGTATTAGCAGCACCAATAGTTGCGCCGTTGTGTTCAATTGATAGTGCTGTAGCAGTGCTTACAGCATAACCATTGGATATTAATTGAGTAGCAACCAGTGTGCCGCCAACATATAAACTACCGCTGATGCCTACACCGCCAGCAACAGTTAGCGCACCGTTGTTGACATTGGTTGCACTAGAAGTATTGGCAATATTGATAGCATTGGTAGTACTTGCACCGCGACCTGTTACAGTTTGTAGTGTACTGGTATTATTAATTACTGTGTTGCCTGTTGCAGTAGTAACAGCGATATCAGTACCACCGGTGATAGAGTCAATACCAATGTTGGTAATTATAACTGTGCCAGTCCCGCCAGGAGTGACACTAATACCTGTGCCGCCCACAATATTAGTAATGGTGCTAACTACAAATCCATTTTGAAAAATAACTGTAGCAGATACCGTATTAGCATATAGTGTCTGTACAATTTCAACATTAGTAGCAGTAACATTACTGGCACTAACATTGCCAGCACTAACTGTGCCTGTGGTTGCAACATTACCTGCAGTAACGGTACCGGTTGAATTTACATTACCAGAATTAATAGTTCCTGCACTGACAGTACCAGTTGATACTAAATTACCAGTAGTAACTGTATTTGCACTAACGGTACCAGTTGAATTAACATTGCCTGTATTAATATTAGTTGATGTAACAGTGTTAGCACTGACAGTACCAGTAGTTGAAACATTGCCTGCAGTAACGGTGCCAGTTGAATTTACATTACCAGCAGTAACTGTACCGGTAGAAGTAACATTACCAGCATTGACATTACCCGCAGTAACGGTGCCAGTTGAATTTACATTACCTGTGTTAACATTAGTAGATGTAAGTGTATTAGCACTGACTGTGCCAGAGGACGAAATATTTGTAGTATTAAGGTTGGTAGATGTAACAGTATTAGCACTAACAGTACCTGTCGAACTAACATTGCCGCCAACATTTAAACAACCAGTAATACCAGTACCGCCGTGAACAACCACAGCACCTGTGCAAGGGCTTGAGCTACCTGCACCACCAACAACATTTAAATTATTAGAAGTGTTTGGATTGGTATTAACAAACGGTGTTGAATAAAGCGTAAACGACTGACTTTGGCTCTGAGGAACTTGGTCTGTAACTGTAATAACATAGGTTGCAGTAGCAGCCGATACAGAAGCTGATCCACTAATTGCACCACTCGAAGTATTAAAGGTTAAGCCAGAAGGAATTGAGCTAGGATATATTGCATAAGTATAGCCAGGAACACCGCCTGCACCTACTACAGGTGTAGAACTAGCTGCTACATTAACATTAAATGTTACTGCAGGTACCTGTAGTACTGCTTGCAGTGCCGGTGGTGGATCAGGATTAACAATTAAATTAAAATTAGCTGATACACTTTGTCCGTCCTGGTCAGCAACAGTAACTGTATAGGATGTTGTCGATAGTGTCTGCGCCGGTGTACCTGTAATCTGTCCAGTACCGTTATTAAAAGTTAATCCAAAGTATTGAGAGAAGCTAGGACTAATAGTGTAACTTAATGTGCCATATCCGCCCTGACCTTGAACAGGAGTGAATGGTGTTATTGCAGAATATTGAACTTCAACAATAGATGGATAGTTGAGTTTGTAGGTCAGTGCTACAGGTTTTACTATTAGATTAAAACTACCGCTGGTAGTTTGTGAAATACTATCAGTAACCGTTACCGTATATGGTGTGTTATTAGACAGAGCATTTGGTGTGCCCGAAAGTTGCCCGGTGTTGGCATTAAAGTTTAATCCACTGGGTAAAGGTGGGCTAATGCTGTAGCTAATAGGAGCAACACCGCCTAAAGATCCTACAGGAATTATTGCTGCAATTGCCTGCGTTATTGTTGTAACAATATTTGTAGCATTGGTTACACGAGTCAGTGGTGTAGGTGCCGGTATATAAACTCTAATAGAAGTACTAGATGTAGCACCGGTACCGTCATTAACAGTAATAGTATATGTTGTAGTGTTAAGGCTAGCAGTAGGAGTACCGCTGATTACACTAGTCACTGTATTAAATGTTAATCCTTGATCTATTGAAGGACTAATACTGTAATTGTAAATTCCACTACCACCGATGGCTGTTACAGGCGTAAACGGTGCTACGGCATAATATTCAATAAATGAATATATGTAAGAACTAGATGTTGTAGCTGTAAGTGTTAATAACGGATTAGTAATTGCCAGTGTAAACTGTGTGCTGCTATTTTGACTGATGCTGTCTGAAACAATAACAGTATAAGTAGCTGTCGAGCTGACCACACTAGGAGTACCTGTAATTCTACCGTTGGCACTGTTGAAGCTCAATCCTGTAGGCAGAGTAGGACTGACAAAGAAACTTAGGCTACCATAACCGCCGTAGGCTCCTACTGGACTAAAACTAGCATTGGTCACCAATTTTACCAGCGAAGTTGCAGTGGTTATAATGTATGTAGAAACAGGAGTTGGATTTAATACAGTTAAGTTGAATACTTGAGAACTTGTATTACTCAGTGTATCTGTTACTGTAATTGTATAATTAGTTGCACTAGTAGATGTAGTTGCTGTACCGTAAATTTGACCACTACTGGTAATAAAATTTAGCCCACTAGGCAGACTAGGCGTAATTGAGAATGTATAAACTCCGGTACCGCCGACTACCGTTACCGGAGCAAACTGCGTAACCGCAATACTTCGATATGCAGATATTGACGGAACAGCCAGTGTAGTTACCAGCGCCGGAGTAGCAACCTGTAGTCTAAATGATGCTGTACTAGATTGACTTAGGGAATCAGATACGGTAACTGTGTAATTGGTTAGATTAGAATATGTAGAAGCTGACCCGCTAATAATTCCAGTACCGTTGCCGTACAACAATCCACTAGGCAAGCTAGGAGAGACTGTATAGTTTAGTGTTCCATAACCACCGACAGCAGTCACAGGAGCAAATGGTGTGAATACTATATTCTGTGATAGAGTTGTAACGCTGATTACAGTAGTTGCTGTAACTGCATTTGGATTATTAACTGTTAATCTAAAACTTGATGTACTAGTCTGCGGTGTTTGATCAGTTACTGATACTACATATGTTGTAGCCGCACTAGAAGTAGAAGTAACACCTGCAACCTGTCCATTAGCAGTATTAAAAGTTAATCCGGTAGGTAATCCGGGACTAACAGCCCAAGTAAATGTTCCAAACCCGCCTGTGGCAGTTACAGGAGTAAAAGGAGTAAATGTTACTAATCTAGTTAACGATGTAGAAGGTACCGCAGTGGTCACTGTCAGCGGAACAGAACTTACGCTTAGACTAAATGATTTGCTGCTAGTTTGGGTAGCCTGGTCATTAACGGTAACTGTATAAGTTGCTACAGAACTGGCTACTGTAGGAGTTCCTGAAATTGCACCAGTACTGGTACTGAACAACAACCCTGTAGGCAGTGCCGGGCTGATGGCATAATTTAATCCAAGATATCCGCCACTGGCCGCTACAGGTGTAAAACTAACTGAAGTATTACGAGTTAGAGAATTAGTAGGGCTAACCAATGTTGTAGTTAACAACGGTAGTGCGTTGACTACTAGGGTAAAGGACTTAGAGCTACTTTGGGGCGTAGTGGGGTTACTATCCGTAACAGTTACAGTATAACTGGTACTAGGAATAGAGGTACTAGGGGTTCCGCTGATTGCACCTGTAGTGGCACTGAATGATAAACCAACCGGTAAGCTAGGACTGATGGCATAGTTTAATGCGCCAATACCGCCTGATGCTGTTACAGGAGTAAATGTTGTAATAGCAATACTCTGAATAGCAGTAAAACTAGGAACAACCAGTACCGTTGATACTAATACAGGATTAACTGTTAAAGAAAAAGACTGACTGCTGTTTTGTCCTACAGTATCAGTGACTGTAACTGCAAAAGTAGTTGGGCTAATAATAGCGGTAGGATTACCACTGATAGCCCCAGTGGATGTACTCATTGCTAGTCCAGTAGGTAGATTAGGACTGATAGTGAATTTTAATGCACCAGTACCGCCCGTAGCTGTTACAGGTGTAAATGTAGTAGCAGTGGTATATTCTACTAATGTTTGACTAGGAATTGCTAGTGTTGTAGTAACTGGAACGCTACCTGCAGCCGAAACAGTTAAACTAAACGATGCATTACTAACCAGTCCGCTAGCATCTGTAAAAGAAACGACATAGGTTGTTACTGGTACAGCCACCGTTGGCGTACCTGTTACAGAAACATTAACTGAGTTATAATACCTAGAAATACCGTCTGAGCCAACAACTGTAACAACGCTTGGAGTAGATGTTAGAGTCAATCCAGTGGGCAATGCTGGACTAACTGTAGTAGATAATCCTACCAATGTGCCACTAGTGGTATAAGATGTAGCAACAGCGGCGCCGCCTGTAGCACCCACTGGCGTAAAATTAACTACTTGACCTGTAGAAACCTGTGTGCTAGGAACTAGGGTACTGGCAGTAATTGCAGGAATAACTTCAGTACCGCCCGCACCTGCAACTAGCGGACTAGCAGCAGTATACTTGGTCCAGGCATTGGTCAGCGCACCTTTGGTTAATTGGAACGCAGCACCAGCGCTGGTTACATAAAAATCGCCAAGTTGGTATTGAGATAGTTTAGTACTAGGCGTCGTTGCTGGATAGGGTGAGAAATAAATTGCCATGATGTATTAGAATATAGGATTAAATTGGACGTTACCGCACCCTTGATTGATCATAATGTATAGAGCGCCAACGGTATTATCATAATACATATCGCCTACTGCTATTTGTCCGCCGCAGGTTGTTGGTAGTACAAAACAACCTGTGCATATTCCAGCAGCACCTGCGGCTGCTATAATTGAACAATTCGTCCATAATACTCCTGCTCGTGTAGTTTGTATAGATCCATCACCGAATGTAATGCTACCGGAACTAGTAGTAATATTAAAACTAGGGGCTGATATAGCACCTTGTGTAGTTACTCCATCATAAAATGTTGCTGTACCGTGGAAGTTTGCTTCTTTGCCGACATTTAGTGCGCCGCCGATACCAACTCCGCCGCAGACAACCAGTGCACCAGTAGTTGTACTGGTACTGGCTGTGGTATTGGTTATTTCAAATTTGTCCGGACTTTGGACTAGAGTTTGAGTAACTGTAGTGAGTTCTACTACTAATTTGGTAGCATTAATGGTACCGCCAACATACAAATTTCCAGCAATACCTGCGCCACCTTGAACAACCAAGGCACCGGATGATGTTGAGTATGAGTTATAATGACCTTCGACAGTGGCAGTCGTAGAGACCACAAGGCCATTCTTGACTACAAAGTCTTTATTATTGACGGTTGCCATTAGTCTTCGCTTCCCTTTCCACGTTAGTAACGGCAGTTACTTAAATTTTAATAGTGTATTTATATAATATTACAAAAGCCTAAAAAAATAGGACCCGAAGGTCCTATTTTGTAGATCAACTTATTGATTAATAAGTTGGGATAGCTGACAAGATGCTTTGACGAACAACTTGAACTGTTAGGCTAGTTGCACCAGTTGGAGTAAATGTTAATTCAACAACGCTACCACTAATATCAGCATCAAATTGTCCTAATTCGCCGTTGTTTGTAACAACACTGAATTGGTTCATGTAAACATTAGTACCGTCTTGGATTAACAAGATTTCTTCAGTGTGGATGTTAGCTCCGTCGACTAATTGAATTAGGTATTTGGCACTGGCATAGTCTGTACTGAATGTGTCAATAGTAACTTTGCTCGATCCGCTGATACCGCTTTGTCCAATAGCAGCTTGTACGTTGTTGACGATAAAGATACCATTTGTACCAGTATGTCCTATGTTGTTAGTAGCATCGCCTGCAACAACTACACCGCCGATAACAATGTCTTTACCAGCACGTACACCACCTTCAGTAACAACGCTAGCAGCACATGCTGTAGTATAGCCTTGGCCGATTACACTAGATGCAATGTGTCCAACAGCACTCATGAACTGTGCGCCATCAGTGCTTGTAATGTACAAATCACCTGTTAACGAAGCGCTTGTAGCTGTAACGTGTGCTAGTGTTGTACCACCAGTTACTGTTAAGTTGTTTAATGTAGAGTTGCCTGTTACATTTAATGTTGTAGCAGTTGTACCAGCTAGATATGAATCACCGGTTACTACTACATTGTTTAGAGTAGATTTACCTGTTACATTTAAACTTGTAGCAGTTGTACCGGCTAGGTATGTATCACCTGTTACATTAAATGTACTTGTAACTGTTGTAACACCTTGGAATACTGCAGCATTTTTTACGGTTAAGTTAGTTAATGTAGCGTTGCTCAATACCAATTGTGCTAAATTAACTGGTCCAGTTACTGTCAAGCTAGTAGCTGTGATAGCATTTGCATACACTGTACCTGTAGATACAATGTCTTGGAATGTACCAGTACTGCCACTTACGCTGTCAAGTCCGCTTAGGTTTTGTCCTTTTACAAACAATGTACCATCAACATAGACATTGCCGTTGAATATAGCACAGCCGCCAACTAACAAGTTCTTGCTAATACCAACACCACCGCTGACTGCAAGAGCATTACTAGATGTTGTACTTGTGCTAGTAGCACTGCATTGTACAATAACATTCTTAGCAATGTTAGCACCGCCAGTTACATACAATGCACCAGTCGATGCACCGCAGGCCGCTGTTGCACAATTAACAATAACATTCTTACCAACATATGCGCCACCAGTTACAACTAGTGCACCAGTTCCGCAAGCACTGGTCGAAGCTGCTGTGCAGTTTGTAACTTTGGCTTTTGGTGTTGTTAGTGTAGAACTAGCATATGTAAAACCAGTAGAGTCAGTTAGTTTACCGCATATACCAGCATAAACAACTCCGCCTGCTACACATTTTAGACTTGTAACATTAACACATGCTGCTGTAATAGTATTTCCAGAAACACCTACACATGTACCAACAATACCACAAGCACCGTAGGTTAGTACTTTGCCTGTAGTCATAATACTGCTAACTTTAACTTTATTACCAGTTACTGATCCTGTTGTAGCACATACATTGGTAGCATATAATGTAGTGCCATTCCAAGTAAATGATCCACTATTTGTCAATGCACCGTTGGTTCCTGCATAAACAACGCCGCCCGACTTGCAAGTTAATCCAGTAACTGATACAGCAAGAGATGTAATACCAGTACTAGCACAGATACTAGGAACATTCAATGTAGAGCCAGCAAATGTAAAGCTGCTATTACCAGCTAAAGAACCGCAACTACCGCAAGCGTATACAATTTGTGTATTACCTAAAGTAGTAACATCAACATTAGCAGCTTTTAATGTACCACAGCTAACTGTAACAGATGTATCGCTTACAATAGTACCGCAGGCATTAGAATATAATAAACCATTAGCACTGGCTAAGCTGCTAGATTTGAAATGACCTGCAGTAATGCAATTAACAGCGCTGATACAATTAGCACCACTAATTGTTCCGCCAGTCATTGTAATAGATCCGCCAGAACCATTAACTTGTAACTGTGTGCCAACTGTTAGGTTTCCGGATCCATTATAACTTAATCCGGAATCGCTTTCTAATACACCACAAGCACCAGCATAAACTACTCCGCCGCATTTGTTAGTTAATCCAGTAACTTTAACAGCGGCTGCTTTAACGTAAGCACTGACACCGCACAATGTAACATTACCAGAAGTAAGATTAATACTACCGTTGTTTAATGTTAATGAACCAGCAGTGCCAAAGATTGCTGTATTAGCAGTACCACAAGCACCAGTACCCAATGTTACACCAGAACTATTAGCAGTTACCTTGGCAGCATTGTTATAATTTAACTGTGCAGATGCTCCGGAATAAACTACTGCTTTTCCGCAAGCAGCAAGTACAGCTTGGGCACATTGTACAGGGCTGCCGGCTGCACAAGTTTTACCATACAAGGTTGCACCGTCAACTTGCAATTTACTAGCAGAAGGATCAAATTTAAAGTTTGAATTAAATGTTGTCGAACTTGTTCCATTTTGGAATGGAATTTCCCACTGAGCGCCCCAAGCAATATTAGTTGCTGTACCAGAGTAGCAGGCAAATTTACTTGCTGAACTTACTTTCCAAGTAGCTGTGCTATTAGCACTACACCAGGTTAGTAGTTGATTATTTGCTGTAGCAGCAGGAATAAATGTTGTTACACCACTAGCTGCTTGGATTGGAATTTGACCTAATGCACCACCGGTTACATTGTTAGCAGCAGTAACGGTACCCCAAATATGGCCACCAACTTGTAAGTCGCTAGCAATGTAAGCGCCGCCGGCAACTTGTAAAGCACCAGTAGAACTACCTGTAGTTACATTAGTAGTATCATTAACAATTAATGTACCTAGATCCAATGCAGCATATGAACCGTTGTTTACTAAGTCAGCATTTGGAATTGGTTCACTAGTACCGGGATCAATATTAGTGCGTAGTACTAAGTGACCTGTACAATCATTACGTCCCAAGAACATGTGATTGTTAGCACTACCACTATAGTAGTTAATTAACAAACCACGATGCATTCCGTCGTCTGCAGCTAGGTTAGCACCGCAAGCTCCGCCGCCGATACTGAATACAGGATCTTCAATATATGTAGCTGTACTGTTAATGATTGTTTGTACACCTAATACAGTTAAGTTTCCTGCAACAACTGCATTACCGCCAACTGCCAAGCATTTAGCAATGCCAGCACCGCCTGCTGTGTACAAGCTATTACTTGCTGTATTAGATGTACTAGAGCATGTACCGCTGACATACAAGTTTTTCTTGATGTATGCGCCACCTTGAGCAACAATCAATGCACCAGCGCCGGCGCTTGTAGCAGCAGTGCAGGTATCAATTAATGCAGCACCGTTAACATATAAGCCGCCAGCTTGGATAGAAACTGCTGCTGTACTTGTGTTGCTTCCGCCGGTAACATTACCTGTATCTTTTACAATAATGTTTTTCTTAACATACAAGCCACCTTGACCAACAACTAATGCACCAACTGGGCCAGCACCGCAGCTACTTGCTGCTGTGTTGTCGTCAACAGTTAATACACCACTTGATTCAACTGTGCTACCGAAGTAAGCAGCGCCAGAAGCAGTAAACAAGTTATTAACTTGAGCATTATTGTTAAATGTAGCATCACCGTTGACTTTTAAAGTACTACCTAAATAGGTTGCACCTGACGCAGTAAACAAATTAGTAACACTAACATTATTGCCAAATACAGCATCGCTAGATACATTTAATGTGTTATATAAATTAGTAGGACCCCAAACACTTGCGGTGCTGCCAATCATTAAATTTTGCGGTGTTGCAATACCAGAATAAACTCGGAGTGCTCCTTGATTATTAGTACCGCTGACCGTTGATGTCGTAACTGCTACTGAGCCTTCGACAACCAGGCCAGCTCTTACGACGAAGTCTTTAGTTAGTGATGTTAGTGCCATTTATTTTTATCTCCAAATTTTTATGCTGTTAATGCAGTTCTGTATAAGGTAAATGTTAACGGTAAATTTACATAGTTATATGCTGAAAAATACAAATTAACACTAGTTCCAGTTGTCTCCGCTGCAAAATCTCCCATTTCTCCGTTTGTTGTAACCTGTCCAAACTCTGTTGCATATACCGTTCCTTGATTATCGATCAGCAACAAAAGCTCAATTACTTCAAAATTTGCCCCAGACCCTGTCTGCTCTCCTACTTGTATTAGGTACTTTGCAGACCTAAATAGACTTGTAGAAAAACTATCGACGATCGTCGGCGTTGTTGTATTTATGATGACCGACGTAGAATTGGTGATTGCGTTATGAATTTGGATAGTATGATCAACGTACAGCTCGCCGCTAATACTTACACCTCCCTGTACAATCACCGCTCCAGTACTAGTTCCTGTTGAGGTAGCTGTAGAATTTACATATAACCCGCCGTTTATAGTGGTATTTCCACCTATTGATGCACATCCTCCTGCATTAATAGACCCACCGATACCAACGCCGCCGGGCACTATTAAAGCACCGGTAGTAGTACTAGTCGACGACGCTGTACTGGTTATATCAAGAGATTTTACAGTGATTAACCCGCCGATATTAACACATCCGCCTATTCCAACGCCGCCTGCAACCACCAATGATCCCGAAGTTGAGGATGCACTAGTTTGTGTAGAATATACAAAAACATTAGAAGCAGATACTTTTCCGCCGCTATAGATATCTAAACCAACTCCTATACCACCTGCTACAGTTAACGCACCAGTGGTGGTACTGGTTGAATTTTGATTGCCGTTGATCACAGCATAGTAGCTGGTCATTGTACCACCTACGTAGACATTTCCACCTACTCCCATTCCGCCCGCAACTACTAAAGCACCTGAACTTGTACCAGTAGAACTAGCTGTACTAGAAGCATTTAATTGATTACTGACATTTAAATTGCCAGTGCTGGTACTAATTCCCAGTGTGCCCGCATAGCTATACCCTGCAATAAAAATAGCCTTGCCCGCTGATAACGCAGTAGGAATATTAGTATCAGCAAAATATAGAACACCTGATTGATAATCAAATTCGTAGGAGTCGCTGTTGCCCGAACCGTCGGTAGGCAATAGTGTTCCCGATGTCTGCGGAGTTGTTGTACTAGTAGAAGCAGCATAGACTTTAATAGCATAGCTAGCACCAAATTGCGGAGGAATCCAGTTTTTAACTCCTGTGATCCAGGCTCTATTTAGAGTAGAAGTAGGATCCTCTGTAGCTTTAACAGTAGTAGAACTAGCATCGTTATAGACCATTACAAGACTACTCGATGTGACAGGGGCCACCGCAGGTAGTTCGGCTGCCTGTGCCCAAACTAAGTCTCCGCGAATTAATAAGGGACTATTAATAGCTTCGTTACTAGGGCTTTTGTTAGCCGCACAATTGGTAGTAGTTACTCCGTAGATTAACTTCTTATACAATATGTCAACTTGTTGATTAATCGAAATAGCCATTTTATTCTGTCTCTATATTAGTTAGTTGGATTAGGGAAACTTAATGCTGTTATACTGCATCCGCTGGTCATTTGGAATCGAACATATATGTAATTGTTGGTGCTATTAGAGCTAGATTCTGTACCAAACGTCACTGTAATGTTTTGTGAGCCTGAACTGTTCTTTACCATAGTGCCTGCTAGCGAACATCCTAGAGATCCATTGCCGCCAGTTCCGTCTCCGGGCACACCTGCACCTGTATAGGCAATGGTAGGAGTAATCCATCCATGCGTAGATGCTGCAGTTGTATCAAGGCTAGTACCTGGCATCGACACCCAGCAGTCTGCAATTTTACCAGTAAAAGAAATATTAAACTTACTAACACCTGCACGTTGTATTCTAAATGTTATGTATTGTGTAGCGTTTTGATTAGTAAGATTAGGGCCTGCAGGGAAATATCCTGTAGAATAATTTGTTTGATCAAACTTAATAACACCAGCAACAACAGTAGCATCAGTGGCTTGAATACTGGCATTGCTAGTCCACGCAGCAATAGCATTAGTTACTGGAGTTACTGAGCTGCCAGATAGACCCCCAACACGAACAGCATACGAACTTCCCCCTGCACCAAAGCTGCCGACAATAATGTTGTTTTCGTTAGGCACACTGGTATCCGTGGGATTAATTGCTAGCACCGTACCGCCGGGACTAAAAGATAAAGAGCCGCTATTATACCCATTGCTTGCTCTGACACTAGGCCCAGAGGAACTAGAAGCAGTTACATTAGATATAGACACTGTGGTTGTAAATGTTGCTTGACCAGAACTGACATATAAATTTCTAGCTAGAGGTGTGGATACTCCTGCTGCCGAATAATTTACACTAGCAGGGCTAGCAAATACTCCTCCACTAGATCCTGTTAGGAATGTATCCGAGTTAGGATACATATCACCGCTCAATTTATTAACAGTACCTACCATAGTCCAAACAGCGCTGCTAGTATAGTGAGGGACTCCTGAACTATAAGCAACAGCAACGGTAGAAGTTGTGAAGCTAGTTTGCGATATCACAGGAGTTCCTGGATTACTTGCATCATAGTACCAAGTTGAAGTATTTGTATGTCCGGCTGCAGAATCTGTCATAGAAATATTGTTCCAACCACTAGACACAGTGCCCGATGCTGCGGCGGTAAAACACCACCAGAAACCTAAAGTTTTGCCGTCGATTGTGCCGTAATCGACATAATTACTGATGATTAAATTGCCAAATGTTCCCTGATTTGTCGAGGTACTAGCTAACTGTATTCCGTTGCTGCCGGTGGCGGTATTATTAACCAAAACGGCTACAGTTCCTGTATCACCGGGCCCAACATTAGGAATAGAATTAGTACTGAATGATGCCGATCTTAGATAGTTCGACACACTGGTACCAGACGAAACTTGATTACCTCCACTGGGCGTATTATCAATTTGTGTAAATCCTGTCATACGCAAAGTGCCTGCCGGAGCAAGCCCGTTGATAGATAAACTAACTCCATTGGGGAATGCCGGAGGTTGCGGAGGAATTAATTTGCCTAACAATTGATTCAATTGGTCGATGGCATCAGTAACATAGGTAGTTGTTAACCAAGTTGCAATCGCAGGATTATTATTTGTTAACGACCCGTCGGCAGGTATTCCTAACGGTATTTCTTCTCCAGTAATTGTAGCTGTGGTTAAAATTACAGCACCGTTAACTGTTGCTGTGCCTACTACATTTAAACTTTGAGTTTGAATACTAGTAGCAGTAACATCCGAAAAAGTTTGGGCAGACGGTGCTGGTTGAATGGCCCAGCCGTGTCCGTTCCATACATAGGTTCTATTTGCTGTTTGATATGTTTGACCTACTGTGGGGTTGATTGGAAAGCCTAATCCTGCCATATTAATCTCTTATAAAACTGTTATTTGCAACCAATAAGCATTGCCTGCATCATTGATATATTGATATAGCGCACTACTACCTTGGTCGGCCCAGAAATCGCCAACTCTAGGAGTGACACCATCTAACACTGTATAGTCGCCTACTAGAACTCGAGGTGTGTATAATAAATTATTTTCTTGACTATTACCTTCGTTGCTATAGATGCTGCCTGGTACATTCAACATAGATGTACCTGAGTTCCAAATTACTGCTCCCGAACTTGTACCTGTAGTTACTACATAGGTTAAGTTTGGATCACCAATTTCTGGACTTATTCCATTGATAACATTAACTAATGGAACATATAATGTTGCATCACCACATCTAGGATAAACATAAGAATTTAATGCATTGGTTGCTGTGATCGAGAATGTGGCACTATTAGCTGCACTGACACTATAACCAGACACAACTGTTTGCAAAGAACCCCAGAACGGTTCACACCCATTACTAATCAATACTGTGTTTAAATTACCCGGTGCTAGGAATGTTGTATTACACGCTGCTGCTTGTAATAATAGCGAGCCTGCAGTACCTCCAGCAACATGCGTAGCTTTGTCAGCAGCACCGTAGATATGGCCGCAAACATACAAATCGCCGCTAATACATGCGCCGCCGCCACCTACGATCTGTAATGCACCAGTACAGCCACCAAGAGCATGGATTCCTGAATTGAGAATTAATGATCCCATAGTAGCCGTTACAAATCCAGCAGGACTGGTAATGGTTATATTATTTGCATCAGGTGATCCTATTGATACTGTACCTAGATACAAAGTTTGTCCCGAAAGATATAATGCTCCAAAGGCATGGCAAGCATTGCCTAATGTAAGTCCGGTAGTTGTTGGTATTAGTGAATTACCAAAATTGCTAAGGCCTTTAACGCATAATCCGCCGCAAACAGTTATTGACCCTGCAAAAGCATTATTTCCGCACCCTGCAACAGATATATTATTGCCAACTGTTAATCCTTTACCAATGGCAGTATTACATTGAACAGTTAAGTTAGCAGACAATCCACACAAAACATTGCCAACAAATAAATTACCGCTTACAACTGCGCCGCCGACAACTAACAATGCAGCAGCACAACATGCTCCGCAGGGATTAGCCGGAGTGCCCACCTGCCCCATTTGAACATTAGAATTAATAAATGTTTCGCCTTGGCCATTGTAATAAAATACAGCACCTAAACTTATTTGATTACTCTGCCCATCTTGCAGCGTGTCACCGTTGATGGAAATATTGCTATCACCGTGAGTGAACGATTGTGTAGCACACGGGCCAAATATGAAATTATAATTTCCGTTTTGTAAAGTTGGCGCAGCATTATTTCCTAACAGCACATTGCCAGTACCGCAAAGCAAAGACTTACCAGCACGATAACCTATTGCCACATTGCCTTGAGTATTCGGGCTTAGAGCTGTTAGAGAGCAATTACCAATAGCAACAGTATTTCCAATACAAGTAGCAACACCTAGAGCATTATTTCCTATTGCAATAGTATTAGTATTATTTGCCCCTACATCAAAACTGGCACCTAGGCCAATTTTAATATTGCTATTTGTAGGTCCTGGAATACCTCCGCCAACTGTTGAGGTACCGGCAATGATAATGTTTTGTGTGCCTGTGCCGCGGCCAATAGTTATACAGTTAACATGTATATCTTGTGCAGCCCAGATGCTTCCTCCAACGCCAACGCCCCCACCGACTACTAGTGCGCCAGTGTTAGTCGATGTGCTAGAGGCAGTGCTAAAAATTTGAGCAAGTCCGCCGATATATAAATTTTCACCTAGTCCAAGACCTCCGCCGACTACTAATGCTCCGGTGTTAGTCGATGTACTAGATGCTGTACTTAAAATTTTTCCGCTACCACCAACATTTATATTTTTACCAATACCGACGCCGCCACGGACAACAATGGCTCCAGTATCAGTTGATATAGATTGGGTGGTATTGGTTACTGTAAAGACTCTGCCAAAGGGAGCCGTGACAATAATGTTTCCAAATACAAAACTATCGGTGCCTAGAAATGCAGCACCTCCGACATTTAGACAACCGCCGATACCAACGCCGCCGGCTACTTTCAAAGCGCCGGAAGCAGTATCAATACTAGTTGTAGTATTATTAATTGCTAGCGTAGAAGTTGTTACTGCAGTTATAATAAGGGAATTATTGATATAGCTATTTGTTCCAATGAACACAGCACCACCAATATTAACACACAGACCAATACCTGCACCACCTGCTACAACCAATGCACCTGTAGTTGTTGAAAAACTATTGGCTGTACTATGAAGAGATAATGTTCCACCGAGGTTTAAATTACCGCCAATACCAACACCGCCGGTAACAGTTACAGCACCGGTGTTAGTTGAAGTACTTTGAGAAGAGCTAATAAATGTAGATGTTCCTACTACATTTAAACTATCTCCGATGCCAGCTTTACCGCCAACATTTAAGCATCCGCTGATTCCAACACCACCGCCGACTACCAATGCACCTGTATTAGTGCTAGTAGATTGATTGCTACCTAAAACAATAACAGTGCCAGTACCGGTGCCTACTAAACGTATGCTTTGGTCGGGTGTGTAACTATAAAGTGTGCCTGAACTAAATTGAATGTTACCTAGACTTGATTCCCAATGTGAGGTTAATGTAGAATCAACTATTAAAGTATAGCCTGTGTCAACAGTAGGAGACGGCGGAATTTGAAACATTGCCTCCGGCAGATTAATATAGGTACCTGTGGTTCCTTTCTTTAATACTGATCCGCTTAATAACTTTGGCATTCCCGTTTCCTATTATGAATTTGCAGTTTCTAAAATACTTAACACTAATTGCATTGTGCCCGTTGAGTCTGCATAGGCTCTAATACTATCTAAACTTTCTATAATTAACTTACCCGATATAGGAACTCCTGCATCATTGCTAGGAACTCCGTAGCGTTTAACTAATACACTATCAGTATTTCCCTGCTGCGAGCCATTACCTTGAGCATCTGGTAGCACTGGTAAATTTCTATGGTGCACAAAGGTAACATAGTGAGTTGCTGTGTCTAAATTTGCAACCTGGGCCATGAGAATAATTGAAGTAACACCAATCGGCGCAGTATAAACTGTAGCTGTAGTTGTTGTTGTCAACATTGCAGTTTTAGTTTTGAATGTATTTAATGGTAGTGATGCCATGTTATGTCCTTAAGATCCGCCTTCGATGGCTAGAATAAACGGTGTCATGTTTGCAAACAATGATTGTGTAAATGCTCTACCAGATATCACACCGTTGGCTTGACTGATAACTAATTCAGGACCAATGCGGAAGTCACCATTTTGGTCTGTTGATGTAAAGAATACTTTGCCGCCGTTGAGTGCAACAGTTTCTTGTGCTTGTATAGGATCAGCAACACCGTTCTGAGGTAGTGCACCGTAGTTGCTGCCTGCTCCGACATATTCAAACAAGTATCCGCTGGCACTAATGTAACTACGTTGATAGAAGTTTACTGTTGCGCCATCGGGGAATAGGTTGTTGTCTGTTACATATTCTTCTAATTCTACAATATGATATGTGCCAGGACGACTCCAATAGCTCAATCCCGAATAGACAGCATTATAATTTCCGCCAGACTGTAAATCATAGATAAGCTGTTGCAGAATCAGTGCAACATCACGAGCACATTTATTATACTGATAGCTACTGGTGCTGGCATTTAATGCTGTGTTATCTGCCGAAGTATCTAAAATGTAATGATAAATTTCATCACTTATAAAATTAATATTTTTTTCTATTAATACAATTGCATCTCCAGCCCCGGGCACATCAGGACCACTAGTAGTAATAGATGCTTGCGGTACTACAGCTTGTGCTGCTGTTAAATTAGCTGCCCCCACAATATTTTTTATTGTAGTAAACTCGTTGCTAATAAAAGTTGTTGCAGATGAACCGTGGGTACGATTAGTATCTTTAACCTGTGTTGAGGTTGTTCCAGCACTAGTAGTAAATGTAGTGTTAGAAACTACAGCCGATACTAGTGTGTTCATGTAGGTCAGTACATCTAAATGTGCAGCGATCTGACTTACAGTGGGTCCTTGGAAGTTAGGATCTGTATTTGCTGCCAAGATATTAGTACCAGGTGCATACGGCTGCGTTGCAACTTCACTAGTCAGAACAGTATAATAGGCATTACCGCTTACATACATGGTAAAATATGTAGGGTCATTAGAAGACCCGCCGCTAGTTAACGCTTGATTTAATGTAATTGAATTATATTGTACATCGATTACAGTAGTACCAGTTGCAGTATATAATACGCCATTGCTGTCTGTTTGAGAACCTAAACCGTCAGTAATATAAACGCTGTTTCCTACATAGACACCGTTTGTACTTAGGCCGGTAATAGTAACAGTACCCGTAGTAAATGTACTGGTACTAGGTTGTGCATTTAAGAAACCAGGTAATCCAGCTTTGTTGGTATAAGTTGTAGGAGGAACAACCTCCATGATTAAACTTATGTGAGGTCTATTAATTAAATCTGGTGTAAAGATTTCTACTAGACTACCTTTCGAAGGCCAAAAGCCATTAGGATAATACGGATCTAGTAAACCAGGACTAAAGGGATACGCACGATTAGCAGGATTATAAACTGTACCGCTGAATTTACGGGGTCCATATCCGTTAGCGACCAGCGCTAATCTACCAAAATTACTATTACTATTTGTAATACTAACAATACCACCGTTGTCTACCTGTACAGCAGTATCGCAGAAGATGGTAAACACAGAAACTAATTGTGCATATCCATTGTTAGTAACACGAACACCGATGCCGCCTTGTGATAATTGTGTAAATGCATCATAAACAAAAGATTGTACAGGACTGCGGGCACTAACCTGTGAACCGTCAACTAGACTTCCGCCCATACCACCAATTGGATCTACCTTGCGGCTTGCCCATGTGCTGGTATTTCCAGTTACAGAATAGCTAAGAGCATCCATATCGCTGTCTTGTAAAGGCCATCCATAGGTATTCCCAAAATACAAAGTTGCATTTGTTCCTGAACCTATTGTAGGAGTGCTCAAGCCAATTCTGTAAACGCCCGAGCTTTGTGTAGTAACACTAGTAACTGTAGTCGCAACTCTAGTATCAGCAGCATTAACACCTGTGGCAGCAAACAAACTGCTACCTTCATAGACTACAGGGGCAGCACTAGGCCCATTCTTTATAATGCTATTAATAATATTGTAGTTACGAGTAACAGCTTGTCTAGGAATATAGGCATTGCCATACTGATAGAATGTGTTAAGTACCTGAGAACTAGTAGATCCGGGAGCTAAGGAAGCTTCGACATTACCAATAATTTCTAAAGAAATATCTCTAGCGTAAGAAATAGCGTCAGTAGTGGTTGTTATTTCGGTAGCCACAGCATTAACACCATAGTTCCAATAGGCTAGTCCTGCTTCAACACTACGTTGATTGCCACCTAGTAGTATATCTTGACTAACGGCGTCGACAATTAATCCAACATCTCTAAAACAAGCAGTGGTGTTGTAGGTAAATGTAGGGTACTTATTGTTGATATAACTAACAACCTGATCTTGAATAAAACTACGATTAGATTGTAGTAAAACTTCTGCACTAACATAGGCAGCATCGGGCCCAGCGCCATTATAAACATCAGGAGCAGCACTAGGACCTGTGGTAATGATACTAGTAATGATACCAAACAAAGCAGTTATTGAGCTAGTAGCAACACCGCCTCCAGTTAATGCTGTGTTAATAACCTGTGCAGTGGTTATTGCAGATAATCCTGTAGATGTATTTGCAATAATGTCTAAACACCATGTTAGCAGTTGATTTATTGCTGCAACGGTTTGTGTAGTTTCACCTTGAATTACACTGGTAGTACCGCGCCAGTAGGCTAGTCCAGAAGCAACACTATTTGCATTGCCACCGAAGGCAGCATCATAGGCAACATTTTCCACAATAATGCCAACATCTCTATAGCAGTAGGCAGTGTTATAAACAAAACTAGGATAGGTAGTGCTGATCCATTTAATGATTTGTTCTTGTAGGAACTTTTTATTGGCCAATAACAATGTACGAGCATTAAAGAATCCGGAATTTTGTTTTCCTTGGTTAATGGTCATGCCCACTGTAATTTGACCAGACGAAGTTGTAATTACAATGCTACTGGTATTTGCAATCCATGTACCTGTTCCCACAGCCAGTGGTAGTTGAACAGTTTGATTAGGTACGAATAATGTACCATCTTTCAACCATGGGCCTGTAAGATTAGTACAATTCTGTATGTAGGGACTATGATAAATGTCAATTAATGATGTTGTACTTGTACTAGTACTAATAGGAAATGCAGTTGCATATGCACCACGATTATATCCTGTGTCATAACGACCCGGTAATAGGCCGCTGCGGCCATTTAAAAACTGCATGTTGCTGAGATAGCAACCAGATGTTAAGTGGAATAAATCTTGTGTCTTATTAATTGGTACAATACTAGTTGTTCTTAAGTCGCTGCCTACTACACTGGTATAGGGTTTTAATAGTATAGGATTGTTTTCTAGATATTTTCCAGGACTGACTTTAATCTGTGTACCTGATTGATAGAACGGGCTGCGAATAGCACCGCTGATGGTACGGCAAGCACGGCTAGGATCTTGTGCGCGGCCATCGTTGGTATCATCACCGTCCATGGTAACATATAAAATATTAGTTACAACTGGTGCAGTACCGATTGGATTCTTACCACGAACACGAAGGTCGCCAAATACATCAGTTGTGCCTGCACCTATGGCTACATTGCCCGAGCTAGCAGGTAGTTTTAAGAAGTTTTCATAGACTGTGGTTAGATAATCATCGGCAAAAGTTTCCCCTGCATACAATACACCGCCTAGAGTAATATCTCCGCCTATGCCAACACCGCCATCTACTACTAGTGCACCACTGTCTGTGCTAGTCGTAGCAGTAGTTGATGATATTAAAACTTTTGATGCAGTTAATCTGCCTGTAGCTGCATTATAAGTTAATGCAGCATTACCCCAAAGATAAGCATCGCTGTTTAAACTATCGGTAAATGAAATATAGTAGTCTTGATTACTGCTTGTAGAATAAACAAATATAGAGTCAGTAGCAGTGCTGATACCACCGTTGGTAGCACGAGCAAGACGTCCGTAGATGTATCCACCTACAGCTAGATCTTTTTCAACACCAACTCCGCCACCAAAATAGGCCTGCGCCATTTGACGTTGAGCGGTAGTACTGTAGTAAGTTCCTTGATCAATACCCATAGGGTCTTGACCTTGCGGGCTACAAGAACTACCAACATTGGGATTTGTATTGCCTGTAGTGCCTACAGTGGTGAATGAATTACTGACTACTAAATGACCAGTTGCACTAGTAACTAGTTGAATATTTCCGTAAGGCGACTGAATAAACTGATTGCTAGATCCTTGTCCATTCTGTGCACTTGGGGGGATTATTCTTGTGCCTGATACCCGTGTTCCTGACATTTATTACATTCCTTTAGAGTATTTATTGGTTCAGCTTACCTGCATATTGATTGACCTAATGATAGGAACAGTGCTGTGCGGCCAACGAGGATGGCTTTGATATCTTAACAGTAAACCAAAGCTAGAATCTTGAACCATTGCTGCAGATAGGTTCTTAACCTTCCAGGTATTAGTAACTCCGCCATAAACTGTAGTAGGATCCCAAGTTAAAAATGCAAGATTCTCGCCAATGGGTTCATCCTGATAACACAATTGAACAGTATCATCTGTGACTCTACCATGTCTTTCCATGGCAATAGTTACAGTGATGCCGGAAATTTGTTGAGGGAGATTGGTAAAATTAAATCCTGTGGCCTTTATATACCAAGTCTGCATAGTAATGTCATTTCTTGGTTGGCGACTAATATGCAATAAAGGCTTAACGGTGCTAACTCCTATAACACCTGCACTATATTTTAAATCAGTTATATTGTTATTCCACTCAATGTGAGACGAATCTTCTGCATATTGAGATACAATGGTAGGAGTGGTCATCCTATATTTACCATAATTTTTTATATGTAGATAAAACAAAAAAGGACTCCGAAGAGTCCTTTAAATTAGCAGTAAAATCTAATTAATTAGATTGAATACCAACTGTGGTAGATGTAGCATTGCCCCATCCTAGAACCCAGCCAGCAACTGAGTCATTGGCAAATATCCAAGCGCTACCACCGTTTTGTGTTTTGCGCCATAGGCTGGCTTTTTTACCTGTTAGCTTTTGTACTGTGTAGCTATTACCATTGCTGTCTTTGGCAACGATTTGCATTGTTCCGGCTACGATTGTAGAAGTAGTTAGTTTAACAACACCACGAGCACTACCGGTGCTTAGACCGTTTTGGTTATTTTCAACTAGATAGCTACGAGCGCCATGTTGTTTAAGAATAGCCACAGCAGCAGCACTTGTTCCGCCGTTGGCAGCAGGAATCCAGGCTGTAGCAGCAATTGTTCCAACATCAGTTTCTAAGTGTGTTAGACCTGTTGTGAATACAGCACCAGTACCAGCATCGCTGAATACTAGGTTAGTTGCACTGGACCAAGAACCGTTGTTGTTTTGTGTAGAAGAAATGATGTTGCCATTGATAGCAGTAATATAACCGCTGATACCAGTTGCAGCACCAGAAATCAACATACCTACACTAAGTCCGGCAGTTGTTGATACAGTAAATGTATTTCTTGTATTGACACCGGAAGTAGCTCCGGCAAAGTTTACAGTAGCAGGTTTAATAATACTAACTGTAGGATTGCTAGAATAACCAGCACCTGGATTAATGATTGTAGCGCCAGTAATGCCGCCACCGCCGCCTGGTGCAGCAATAGTAATAGATGCTGTAGCATTTACCCCAATATTAGTTGCATCTGGTGCAGAAATTACAATAGTAGCAGCTTGTGAATAGTGCGAACCTGTGTTTGATACCGCAATTGTAACACCTTCATATTTTACTGCATAGCTAGTGTCTTTAGCACCGCCTTTTACAAAATATCTTGCTTTTAGAGGACGTCCCATTTTGTTTTCTCCTTAATGTTTAAGACCGTTCTATGATCTACGCAGTTGGATTTCTGCATAAACTCTCCGTTAAGAGCGAACAGTATATTTATAGAAAAACCCGCCGAAGCGGGTTTTTGTTTTTGTATAATTCTTTCGAATTATTGGAAGCTAACAGTAGAACTGTTAATAGATACTTTAGCTAAGTAGTCAGCGGCATTGCCAAGCGAACTGGCAGTGTTGTTGAGTTCTACGTAACCATATCTTGTCAAGAAGCCAACTACTGGTTCGAAAGTAGCTGGATCTAGAACAACACCAGAGCTCATTAGAGGAATGTAAGGGCAATAGAACGCAGCAGCGTCAGCTTCTGAAGCGCCTTTGTAGCCTAACAATACTTGGTTGTCTTGAATGCTTTGTGAACCGCTATCTTGTAGATAAGCGTCAACATAAACACGCATAGAACCATTCAATGTACCAACAAACTTGGTGTTTGTAGGAGCTTCGAATGTACCTTCTGTAGTACGAGCAAAAGCGCTGGTAGTAGCAGATTGTAGAATTGTAAGAGCTTGGTTAGAAATAACAGCCCAGTTAGCAGCACCACGACGTGTACGTTGAGCGATCAAGTTAGCAGCACGGTTGATCATGATGGCCAAAGCGGCGTGTTCATCACCAACGAATGTAGCTGTACCAGAAACCAACGATTGGTCATAAGTCTGTTCAACTGTAGCCAAGCCACGTAGGCTAGCTAGGATTTCTTG
>Ga0007824_1000083_pt1 | contig 24191 bp, 29 predicted proteins | sample CryBogCBE05Oct08_FD_71225 | JGI IMG/M metagenome (GOLD analysis project Ga0007824, IMG submission 71225) | Freshwater microbial communities from Crystal Bog, Wisconsin, USA - CBE05Oct08 | ecosystem: Environmental > Aquatic > Freshwater > Lake | place: Crystal Bog, Wisconsin, USA | collected... | reverse complement strand
CGTACCCGGAATAGTATTTTGGGTTTTATTTTCAGGCTTCGCAAGCAAATGCCCGATTTGAAACGCTACACGACTGAAAAAGGCGACAAGATTGGAAAGCCACGCAGTGCGCCACGAACGCCCCGCCCCAAACCAATCCCAGTCGTGCAAGTCAACTCATTCACGCCCATCGTCGAGGAAGATCCACCACCAGAGGGCGGCGTTCCTTACTTTGAGACGCGCAAGACGCAATGCAAATATATTCTCAACACAAGCAAAGACGCTCACAAAATCAAATGTTGCGGTGCGCCTGTGTATCGTGAGGGTTCATGGTGCAGAACCCATTTCGAGGAAGTCTTTATAGCACGTAATGCCCCCGAAAAACCGGTCTTCCATTTATCATCTGGCAAAACTCAGGTGGCATCAAAATTCCAATTTCGTCGAATGTAAGGACGGCAAAACCCTCATGTGCGCGTGAGGGTGCGCCTTCTGCATATTGGAAACATTTGTGACTAGGGTCGCCAAGCATACCCGTCTCAATACCCCAATGGCTTCCCCGGCGGTTTCGTACTGCCGTCATCTGTTGGGCGTGGGTGTGATTGGTGACTGTCGTCCAGCCCGCCACCATTGCGTTATTGTAGGCTGCGTGGATGCCCGATCTAAAACGATGCCTAAATTCAACTTCATCGTTAACTTGAAACGCATAGCAAAATTCCCATAATGGGAAACGGTCAGCCAACCGCCCAGCATAATCTTCAAGTTCACTCGCTTGGTTGGCTAGGTAGTTGTCTACCCGCATGTCGTGGTTGCCAATCGTAAAAATGCGGCGTTGGCACTTTGGAAGCTTATCCATCCACGCTTTGGCGGCATCAATTTCGGCAGACACTTTCGGTGCCGCCGACCCCAACACAGCCCCGTGCCGGCTTACTCTAGCCCCGTCAATGATGTCGCCATTTAAAACAATCGTATGTGGCTTCAATTGCTTAGCAATTTTAACAAAAGCTTTCATCATAAGCGTTTCTGGGCCGGGCCAAATATGAGCATCGCCCCCGACAAGCACCGTCCCGCCCATTACGTCACCAGTCAAAAATTGCGCGTAAAGCCATTCATCTGTTGCCGCCGTTTTGTCGCCACTTAAATAGGCTTCCAGTATTTCTGGATATGTCCGTTTAATCATTTCCATACGGTTGGCAATCGTTGACAGAGGCACTTGCATGGACCTTGCGGTGGCTCGCAAGTTTTGTTTATTTTTAAAATAATTACGTGCCATGTTTTCAAGCACTTCTTTTGTGACGGGTGTCATTACCATTTGTAAACATCTCCATTTGACGCAAGGTGCAAAATACATACAACGGGAGAAATGACAAGTGTTTAACAAAACGGGGTTAATTTCATGCAAGCTTCAGAATTTACGGCTTTCGTTTCATATATCAAAGAGGAATTTGGGGCGTGGGAATATCAACTTGCCAAGGCTATGGGCGTGACGAGGCAGTCAATTGCCAAGTGGCAGAAAACTGGTTGCCCAAAATATATTGATCTGGTTGCCTCCGCCGTCATCGCTGGACTTGATCCTTGGAAGCCAGAGCGAGAACATCTGCCCAATCCTGCCCTTCAGTCTCCGGGATCAAAACTTCCACCTGAAGCTTATACTGAAGACGTAGCCGCCTAGCCAATGCGTAAGCGGCAGCGTGGCCTGTAAAACTTAAATCGTTGTCGCCAAACACAGTAATTCGTTGTGCAATTGCCGGCGGTACCCATTTAGCCATATTATGCGCATTTAATGCTGACCATACTGGCAAGCCGTACATGACAGAGGCGGCTATAGCCGTCTCGATGCCTTCAGCCACGCCCATATGGATGTCGGGTTCCGCAAGTCTAATTGCAGAGCCAGACGGCACTTGCCCCGACATGATTCGCTTTGCCACATCAACCTTGGCCCTGTTGCCATGATTGTCGATGTAGGTGAGGTGGACGTTGTGAGCCATATTGTCTGGCCCGTGTATTTTACACACCATCAGGTTGTGGTTTTTGCCAATAAATTCCCTAACCGATTTAGAAGCCCACACAAGCCCAAAACGCTTCGTTAGGTACTTGGATACTGGCCCATCCGCTGACGGGCGGCTGGAAGCCTCCCAAATGCGTTTAATAGCCCGTCTATGCTCTATACGTTGATCATCTTCACGTGGGGCTGGTGCGGTGGGTTGTCCCAATATCTCCGACACACGATCAGCAATTTGCCGGAACGACTGACCAGTAGCCATTTCTACAAGCTTGAAACCGTCATTCGTGCCGCACATTGAGCAGTAAAACATTCCGTCCCCGTTCTTGTCGGAGAAACGAAACCGATCTTTGCCGCCGCACGATGGGCATGGCCCATGCTTGCCCGTGAGATATTTTTGATCAACACCCAATTGTGGGAGCAATTGCCGCCAGTGGCCTTTTGCGATGTCTTTAGCCCGTTTTACGTTGTTCATGTTTGTCACGTTGTTTTGCTTTCACTATGTTGCGATGCTTGATCCAACTCAGCGTGGCCGCAGACGGAGCGAGCGAGATGTTTTTGAACGTATTAGCGGGGCCAACCCCAAATTTATCCTTGTATGCCCAATAAGACCACCCGTCTTTGAATCCACGAGTGATCGCGTAGCCACGCAATTCTCCGTAGAATGTTTCTTTTTCCTGCGTGGTGTAAACTGGCTTTTGTTGTTTCCCATCACGGCGAAGTTCAAGCAATTCACCTGTAACACTTTCAACCGTATCAACAGGGTCAGCCTTGAAACCACACGCTGGACATACTGGCGTTCTGGGAGGCTTGAGGAACGCGCATTTGGAACAAGCTTTCGGGAGTGCAATTTTTTTCTCACGCTCAGAAACTCCCTTTCCTTTGCCGTCATCCAATCTGTCGTAAGCGATGTCGGTGACAAATCCAAGGCGCAATGTTGTATCGCTGTGATCTAAAATAAGACAGTGATCCTTACCTTTTGCCGTCCGAAGTCCCCGACCAATCATTTGGGTGTAAAGAATTTCTGACTTGGTTGGTCTGGCAAGAATGATACATCGAACATCCCAATCAACCCCAGTAGTTAAAACACCCACGTTGCAGACGATCCTCAACTCGCCATCAGCGAATTGTTTGGCAATTACTGCCCGGTCAGCAATGTCGGTGAAAGCGTCCATGTAACCCGTTGGAACGCCCGCTTCAAGAAATAGGGTTTGGATATGCTTGGCATGTACCCGATTGACGGCGAAGCAAATGGTCGGCCTGTTTTCACCCTTCTCCAACCACGTTGAAATTATATCAGCTACCAGTGGGGCTTTGTCCATTGCCTGACCAAGCTGAAGCTTATTGTAATCGCCAGCCACTACCTTAACGCCAGTTAAATCCGGGCTTGAAGGCGCGTAAACTTTGAAATCCGACAGGTGACGTTGGTCAATCAGGCTTTGCGTGGTCGTGCCAATGATCAAGTCATCGTATAAGCGGCCCATGCCTTTTGCCCAAGGCGTTGCAGTCAGGCCGACAATTGGAACATTTGACCACTCTGGGCTGTTAAACCAAACTTCGTAAAACTTGAACAACACGTGGCATTCGTCCACGATAATCAAATCAGCCTTGGGAATTTTCCGTCGAGCCAATGTCTGAACTGAGCAGACCTGTACAGGTTGCGTTGGATCGGTGCGCTCATGCATCGCTTGAATTACGCCAATCTCCCAAATGTCGTGACCCTCAAATCTCTCAACCGTCTGATCAATCAAGCTGAGCGATGGGACGCAAAACAAAACCCGCTTGCCCTTTTCCAAAGCCATGCGAACAATTTCAGCCGCCGCAATGGTTTTGCCCGCTCCCGTAGGCATTTGAACAACTGGTCGCTTGTGTCCGCTTGATAGCGACTTGCGAAGCTTGGCAATAGCGTCCGTTTGATAATCCCGAAGAATTGCTTTTGTCATTTTTGGTATCCATGCTGAAGCTTTTCGCGCACGTGGTACTGTACAGGCTACCTTAGTTATCCCTTCCTTGGTAAGGCTGTATAGCTATACATGGATAACTTAGTATTACTGTACAGTAAGCCGCACGCGCGACTATCTGATTCGTTATGTTTTTGTCAACTGTTTGAAAGAACCCACCCCCGTCACAAGGGCGGAGGCGGGTCAAGTCACCGTTATCTATATCTCCTGAAGGAGGAGCAGAAGACAGGGATAAGCTAGAGCGTTTTTGCGCCCTGTGCAAGTCTTTTCTCGTGGCGCTTAACGCCGTAAATTACCGTTGAGTGGGTAGTGTGCATCAAATGACCAATCTGAGAGTACCCCAAATTCAATTCATTTTTAGCCCGGTAAAACAGTTCTTGTCGCACTTTTAACACGTTTTGCTTCAGTGTTTGGCTCTTAACAATTTCTGGGTCTAAACCGTGCATGTCCGCCACTTCACGCAACATTGCCGTAAATTTTTGGCATGGCAATCGAACTGACCACAACGAAACTGGGCGCTCGTCCCGCACTAGAGCATGCGGCAAATTGACACGCTCGTACGGCACAACTCCAGTGGGTCCAGCAACTCCACCAAGCCGTTTTTTGACAGCCAAATATCTGGCTCTTAGTTCATCAACAGTCTGCGGCTCTTGTTCCATTCGTCGGCACTTTCCAGAATCCCATAAACAGTCACGATCATTGGGGCGCTATGCTCCGACCATTCGGCGGCAATCGCGTGGCATTCTGAATCATCGTCAACTATTTTTGTTTTTACGAGAAGGTCGCTCGTAGATTTTAAAAGGTTGTCTAAATCCCGCCGCCTCTTGTCGGGTTTACTGGCCGATATGTGAATCACATAAGGACCGTTAACTTGATTTTTGGTTTGGGCTTTAATCATCCAACCCGCCTCATCAAGCCAAGCTACGTATTCGGGTGACTTGTACATGCGCCCACCCTTGCCAACTTTCCACAGCCTGTTAGTGCTAGGTGCTAAAGGCAATTCAAGCCGGATAATCATGTTCAAACAAAAAGTTCATCAATGAAAGTTCACCCTTCGTGGCAGCACAAATGCGAACCATTAACGACAAGGACGGCAATTGTATTCCACGTTCAACACGCGAAATGGATGACGGCGTGGTTTTAGCCATTTTAGCCAAATCAGATAAAATAACCTTGTTTCTTTTGCGCCATTGACGCAGTGGATGATCACTCATTGGGTACTACTCTTGGCCTTTCGCGATTTGCTGCAACCGGGGTGACAACAACACTTCTGCCCATTGAAACATTTGGCTGAGCGCGAATTTCCCTGTTATTGTAAGTCCAGCATTCGCCAGTGTCGTCCTGAAAAACAATCCACAACAAATCAAATTCTGCGCCATAATCAATCAAAACGTGAGCATATCCCTTGCCCTTTGGGGTGATGACTGGCATCGGTGGATTAAGTTGTAACATATTTCCCTCTTGACTTAGTTTGCATCATACGTAAATCATGCGTCTATCGGACACAACGTCTGATATAAAACCTAAACACTTTTCTTACAAAGGATGCAAATGTCTAACAAATACGACATAGATATGCTTAAGCGCACGATTGAACTTTTGTTTGAGCGATATCCCGAATTGCGGGAAGATGAGGAACTCAAAGCGGATATGCTCGAAGGTGCCACAGACTTTAACGAGACAATGGATAAACTCCTTCGGCGCACTCAAGACAGCATATATCTTGGCAAGGCTTGCCAAGATGCAGAACGTGACATACATGACCGCCGTAGGAGATTTGAAAAGCGCGTTGAGTTTGGGCGTGAGTTAATGAAGCGCCTCATGGAGGCGGCAGACGTTCGTAAGATGGAATTTCCAACGGCTACTTTGTCACTGATGAATACCGCTCGCCAAGTTGTTATCCTAAATGAGGATGAGATACCTGACGAGTTTATGCGAATTAAAAAAGAACCCAACAAAGTTTTATTGAAAGAAGCAATGGAGAAAATGGATGTGCGTGGCGCTACCCTCTCAAACGGCGGCACTTCCCTCGTCATCAGGGGAGCCTAAACAAATGAGTGCCAAAATTGCAACCGCACTGCACAACGTGATGGCAAAAGTCACTTATGTGCAAAAGGGAAGTAAGAACGAGTTTCATGGCTACAAATATGTTTCTGAGGCAGATTTGCTTGAGAAGCTTCGCCCAGCCTTGATTGAAGAAGGTCTTATTCTGATCCCATCTGTTGAAATGGTTCGGCCACTCGATGAGCATGGCAATACTGTTGTGGATATGCGATATGAAATCGTTCACAAAGATGGAGACATTTGGCCTCACGTTATTCGCATTTCTGGATGTGGTAATGACCGTGCCAAAAATGGTACCGTTGGCGACAAGGGGCTTTACAAAGCCATTACGGGAGCCAACAAATACTTCTTGTTTAAACTGTTCCAAATTGAGACGGGAGATGATCCAGAGCGTGACACTGCTACCGTCACAACAATTGCAGCAACGGAAAATCACTGGCCTGATTATACCAAAGACTTATATACCTATATGAAAGTTTTTCAGGTAGCGGTGGAAGTGTGCCAGACAGTTAAGGAAGTTAAGACATATTGGGAGCAAGAGTTAAAGGAAAACTTCCCAATATTTAAACTAGAAAAGGGTGGCGACGACTACTCTGAATTACACCAACTTTGCACAGAACGTGTAAAAGAAATCAACGCAGCCAAAAAGGAGAAGTAAAATGGCTTTTGAAGAACGCGACAATAGCGGTACTATTTTTAAGAACGACTACAAGAAAACGGACGCTCAGCCAACTTATACTGGTAAAGGTATGATTGGTGGCGTTGAGGGTCGGTTTAGCTTGTGGGTAAAGCAAGGCGCCAAGGGGCCATTTATGTCCCTTGCGTGGACACCTAATGAAGAAATGGGCGAACGTGCATCGGCCCCGAAAGCGACTTCCTCACAGAGCAAGCCAATGACGAAAGCACCAGTAAAACGTGAGGTAATCCCAGATGAAGAAGATGACGACTTTATCCCATTCTGACCCGGTAACGGAATATATTGCGCTTTCTTACCGCACAGATAAGCATGGCCACGTTCGTAAAACCAAACTTGGTCGGGCTTTTAGTGGACGTAAAGAAGGCACAATTAATATCAGCTTTGAGGCATCCCCATTGCCAAACCAAGACGGCGAATGTTGGGTGTCCCTAGTGCCTTATGATCCCAACTTTGGTGAGCAATTTGAATGACAAAGTTTATAACCGACGACATGATGGAAGAAGCCTTAACTTTCTTAGCCACACATAGTGACATGGGGGCTGAAGCCAGAGCCGAACGGTTTAAAGCTGAGCATGCACGTAAGAGGATCAGGGCCAACTTGATCCTCTCATCAAACGAAAAAACATCTGGCATGAGGGAAGCTTGGGCTGAACAGCACGAACGATATGCTCAATCCATAGATGACGAAGCCAATGCCATACGCAACGACGAATATTTTCGCGCAGAGCGTAGCAGGGCGGAGGCAATCATCGAGGCTTGGCGATCAGAGCAAGCCAACCAACGGGCGGGCAGTACGTTTAAGTGACGTATTCCCCGTTCATACCGTACCAAACCGTTAACGATCTTAACCGGGAACATCAGATCATAGAGTTTCTGAGTAAGAAGTGGCGGTTTGAATATAAAAAACTGGGCGATTATAGCGTTTTTGATTTTCTTTGTTTCAGGGGGGATAACCCCGTTGCTTACATTGAAGTTAAAACAAAAAATCGCTCAGTTAATGATTACGATACATATATCTGCACAACCAAAGATATTGATTATGGGTTACAGCTTTCGGCAGAAACAGGCATACCATCCTTCGTTGTTGTTAAATGGTTTGATGATTTTGCATACGTAAAACTTACCCATAATCAATATTACTCCAGAAAGTCTGGGCAAACAAATCGCAACGATCCACGAGACTATAATGAAATAGTCTACGAAATGCCCTACAAAGAATTTAGACGGATAAAAGGATTTAATTTTAATGAATGACGATGTAGGAACCACTGCGCGAGGCTCCCTGTCTGGCCGACGAAAATTAACAATTTGGGAACGCGAAGGCGGCAAATGTATGCTTTGCAATGTCAAACTTATGACTGGGCAATTCATTTACGAGCATGTTCGCGCACTTGAACTGGGCGGCACTGATACCGACGATAACATTCGGTTAACGTGCAAACCGTGTGCAAAAGAGAAAACAAAGAAAGATCACCAAATGACAGCTAAAGCTAAGAGAACTAAGCAAAATCACTTAGGATTAAAACAGTCGCGCACGCCGCTTCCATATGGTAAAAACTCCAGATGGAAGCGCAAGCTAGATGGCACCATTGTCTCGCGTTGAGCGTGATGAAGCTATCAACCTTAATAGCTGTCGGGTTGTTTACAGTCGGATGCCAAACTGTCGGACACACAACAGAGTCGCCCCTGCACGAAATGATTCGTGCGGCAGCGGTATCGCATGACGTTGATCCCAAGATTGCACTTGCACTCATCGACGTTGAAAGCAGTTTTAAGCCTACAGCCTCTAAGGACGGCAATTACGGGCTTATGCAACTTAGGTACGGTACAGCCATATCAATGGGCTACAAAGGCTCCGTAGCTGGCTTAATGAAGCCAGAAACCAACATTGAGTATGGCATGAGGTATCTGCAATACTGTTACACCAAACACAACGACATTACGCTGATGCTTGGATGTTACAACGGAAGCACGTCCACCAAAAACAAGTACGCCAAACGTGTGCTTAAACGGTCGGGCAACTATTAGGCCGCCACGCTCTTGGCAACCTTCAAAGCTTGCACAATGGCATCGTCTGGCATGGCAAGCATTTGCTCAGTGTGATTGGCAAGAAGTTTTTGATTGCGCATTGTCTCGTTGATAAGCTGGTCAGACTTCTTGTCAATTACGGAGCCGCCCGACTTACGGCCTTCTCTTGGCGGATTATTCTGGTTTAAAGCCAAATAGCGACTTAACCCTTTTTCAAATTGATCCAATGTGTCACGTACTTCGGCATCATTTTTAGCCGCCCTTAAAAGGATGTTGGTATATTTTGGATCATTTGATAGAGCCATACCAAGAATGGCACTAGACTTTGCTTTGTTGCCCGCACTGGTAATCCCGGCACCTAACGCACCACCCGAAAGTGCCGCCGCCGCAGCAGTTAAAGCCATAGGATCGGCACCATATTTGGCTATGTTTGGTAGCGCTTGAAAAAGTTGCGGCCCAAATTGTCCAACTAACGTACCCGCCCCAAAGATTGTAGGCACACTAGAAGCCAAATTTTTTGGTGAAAGCATCGAACCCGCTGGTGCTTTGCCAATTTCTTTTGACAGAGCCATGATGCGATTGAGACGCATAGACGAATCAATTTGATTGAATGCATCGTCACCAATTGCGCTTTTTAACCGATCCATTGCAACCGTATCATTGCTTGCAAAAAGCTTTGCCGCTTTAACTGGATTTTCTTTAATATCCGCCGCAACGCCCTCACCAAACAATCTTTTTTCTTCCGGCGTATATGCCTTTTCAAGATTATTGATAGTGCTTCCCACTTCTTTGGGATCGGAATTTTTGTTTGCAATTAGGTCAAGAAATGACATGCCTTCATCATGGGCGTTATTTCCACGAATAAACTTACCAGCCCCATTTAAGGCGGTATCGTATTCTGGGACAGCCGTGCGAAGATTGTCGCGCAAATCTTTTGCCAATCCTTGGTAGGCACTTCCCTTTTGAGTAATGCCACCCATTGCGCCAGCGCCCTCTTCTCGCTTGGCAGTATCATTCAAAGCGCGTGTAATGTAATCCACTTGCATTACATCAGGCATCGTCTCGTATTTAACCGTGCCGTCATCCGCAATGTGGGCCATGATTTGCTTTGATTCGGGCGCACCTTCCAAACGCATTAATTCATTGGCACCCTTGATGGCGGAGGCTGGTACTCGACCTTTAATCAAACCTTCAATATTCCGCCCCTCGTCCGATGCGTAGTCAATTGGCTTGGCGTAGGCGGCATCGTAAGCTGGTTTATTAACCTTACGTGCCAGTTCGTCCGCCTCTTTTCGGGCTTGGAATGCATCAATTGGTTTGCCAAAAGCCGTATCAACTTGCTCTCCAACGCGAGAAGATTCGCCGGCCAACCGTTGTTGAAGGCTGTCGTTTATTTCTTGAATGCGTTGATCTGTGGGTAAATCTTCCGCCGCTTTAGCAATCTGTGGTTTGGCACCTTGTATGTCGGCAATGGTTACGGGTTCACCACGTGCCTTAGCAGCCGCATATTGCTCAACTGTAAGACCTTGACCTTTTACGGTTGGCGACACTGTGGCGGCACCAGCGGCTATATCACGTGCAACTGCACCCTCTGGGTTCCACAACTTGGATGCCCAATTATAAACGGCTTTGGGAGCCTGAAGAACCTTACCAGCAACAGTTGCTACTGGAACGCCAGCCGCACCTACTGTTGCCCCAAGAGCAATACGTTTGGCGGCATCCTCCGCTGTCTCGCCGGGCGTACTTTGTTGCGCCGCTTGTGCGCCGCCATAAATACCCTGTTCAATCATACGACCAACGTATCCAGCACCTTTGGAAACATAAGGTAAGGCTCTGGATGCCAAAGCCTCAATACCCAATTCGGGTGCTAATGCTATGGATGGAATAGCTTCAGCCGTTCCTTGAATAAAGCTACTAGTAAGTGGGGCGGCTTCATGTTTTGCAATGTCACGAGCGCGACTTTGAGCCAATAGGTCGGCTTGGCGTTCTGCGTAAGTTTGACCTTTTCCATAACCAAGAGCCGCCTCACTTGCAATTACGGCGCGACGATAAGGTTCGCCAACCAATGGCAATTGATATCCGTTTGGAACGTAGGAAGTCCAAGGATTTTTTGTTACTTCTTCTTTGGCTTGCGGAACTTTGCTTTGAACATTTTTCTCAAATTTCTCCGTTTCCGTCAAAGGTTGCGGCGGAGTGTAAATGCCCGGAACCGGAGGAAGATTTAAGGGAGTTGCTGAAGGCAAATCGGAGGTTTTATTATCCGATTTCTGGGTTTGTTCGGATGGAGTGTAAATGCCCGGAACTGGCGTTAAAACTAACGGCGAAGCTGGGGGTAAAGCGGTGTCAGTCATTTATAGCCCCGTAACCAATTTAAATGCCCCATTTCCCCAAGTTTTATCAAACTCTGCGCGTCCTTTAGAAAGGTCACGTCCTTGATTAGCGTCTGCCCATGCCCTAATTAGATCCACATGCCCTTTATCAATTGTAGATAAAATAGCTTTATCAGCATACTTTTCTGGAGGATTTAGTTTGGTAAATAAATCATTAGCGCCCTGTAAATGGCCAAATTTTGCTAAATAACTATCGTAAAAAGCATTACGATCTTGTTCATATTGTGCTGCTTGACGCAATCCTTCTGTAAGACGGTGGAATCCTAATGGTTCATTGGCTGCACTTGGGTTAGCACTAATGGCTTGCTGAACAATGAACCCCGGCTCCCTACCCATTGATTTTGATAACGCGAATCCAAGGCGTTTATTATCTTTCGCCATTTCTTCTAACGCAGAAAGATTATTTGGATCAAACATTGGTTTACCGCCCAAAATTCTGGACATGGTATTAATTCCTGATGCAAATTGCGTTCTTTCATCAATATGCTGGCCGACTGTCAATAATCCGGTAAGCGCAGTGTTATTAAAAGCGTGGTCTAAGTTGTCTAATTGATAAAGCGTATCAAATGCGCCTTGCGATTTGGCATCTTGGTCAGATTTCATCTTTTCAGCAGAAGCTTGTGCTTTTTCTAATGCGCCCGGTGTAAGCGCCAAATTCATTGAGCCAGAATACTTATAATCTGTTGGAACCGTGGTTACTGGTGTCCATTCAGTTGTTTTTGTTGGCTCTTCTGGTGGTTTAGGTGAGACAACTGGATTAACAACTGTTGGTTCTGCAACTTTTGGCGGTTTAACTTGTTCGCCCGTACTAACTGAAGGGGTAACTACCGTTGTCGCTTTATTTGGAATAGTTGTTGGATTTACATTGCCCAGTGGAACCATCTTTTCGTCCGTAATTTTGACGGGCGGAGCCATTGGGTTGTTTTTGTCAAATACATAATAACCTTCACCGGGAATCCACGTTTTTTCAAACATGGCACCAGCACCAGTTTTTGCACGTTGAACTGCTTCAAGAGCGTTAGCGTTGGCAAGTGCAATTTCCGACGGTGCTTTGCCCTTGGCAATGTCAGCAGTTTGTTGTTGTGTATTGCGTTCTTGTTGCGTCAATTCTAGTTCGCGCTGTTTGTTGGCGTATGCACGATCATTTGCTTTCGCATTGTAATACGTGCCAAGACCCGCCGTAGCACCTTCGCCAACGCCAACACCAAAGAATGGCGACCGACTGCTCAGCATGCCTAACCCTGCCGCTAATACACCCATGCGAGCGTTTTCATCTAAATTTAAGCCAGTTGCCTTTTCAATTAACGATTGGCCAGATTGATTACCTTGCGTGTCAGCTTGTGGCTGAACGACCTGACCATCCGCATAACCGTCACGTACAACGCCGCCAGTAGCCATTGGAGCGCCCGATAGAGTGGGGCCAATCGCGCTTGTGTAAAGATTAGGATTATCCATCGAACCTAATCCGCCCGTTCTGGTTAACCCATTTCCACCAAATAAATTGCTCAAATTGTTTTTGAGGTTTGTTTTTTGTTCGCCACTCGCATTTTGCAAACGCTTTTCAACGTCAGCTAAACCAGTATCTTCAAAAGGTTTGGGTGCCTCTGGAATGCCTTGTTTGATAATGGATTTATCTTGTTTACCAGCAGCGGAAACGGCAGTTAAAGCCGCTTCAAGTTCACCCAATGTTAAGGGACGCGCCCCAGTATCAACACTTCCACCAGCGGGAACGCCCGAAAGCAATGCGGAACTTGGCGCTTCGGTGTATGGTATGCTTTCGCCAGATGCGTAATGCAAACGACCCAAGCCGCCATCATGTACTGCTCCACCCATCCAGTCAGTCCCGCCGCCATCAGCAAAGTGGCCTCGATCTGCTGCTTTATGCGTAGCCTTGTTATAATCTAGATAGCGAACACCTTCGCCATCTTTTTTAACGGCATCTGGGTTATGCTTTTCAACTTCTTGCGCACTAAGCCCAAGCATTGTGTGGTCATCGTTTTTGTAATTGTACTTGTAAATATTTTGCCCATCAAAAGTTTTTCCAACGGGTTCCATATTTTCTTTAAGGCGTTCATCCGAACCAACCAATGAGCCAAGTGTCACTAACCCACCAAGAACTTGTGATCCAATATTTGGTCCGGGTTGTGATGTAAGAGACGTTCCACCAGATTGCGCACCAATGCCCAAAAGTTCATTGCCAAGAAATTGGGTGGTTTGAAACGGATAAGCTTGCGCCAATTGGAACTGTTGCTGATTGGCAGTATCGTAAGCTTGCCGATAAGCTTGCTCTTGAGCGCCAGCGCCCATCATAGCCTGACCACCCTGCATTGCCGCACTTTGCGCCGAAGTACCTAATTGACCTAAATTTTGACCAGCAGCTAAAGCGCGAGCCTGATCGGCACTAAATTGTTGTTGTGCAGTGCCGTAGCCAGTGTTGTAAAGTTGTGAAATAGCTTGATTGTTTGCAAGACCTTGCTGACGTGCCAATTCAGACTGAGCAATGTCGGAGCGGTCGCCACCGTAAGCGCCACGACTAATATTATTGCCAAGAAGTTGCTGTTGTTGTTGAGCATTGGTTTCATTGAGGTTGGCCATCGTCGCAGCCCCAACGCTATTTAGATATGGGGATAGGTATCTATTGGCGGCATTTTGATCAAATTGTTGTGCACCTTGCTGAGTGTATGCCGCACCAGCTTGCATATAAGGTTGAGCAAGATTAGCGGCGGCATTAATTTGCCCAATACCGGCTTGTTGTTCCGGTGTCATAGGAGCAACCATTTCGCCTTGGTACTGTTGAAATGGCGTAGCGGCTACGTTCTTGGCTCTTTCAGCCAAATACTTATAGTTTGCCGCCGCCTCTGGAGGGGGCGTATATGACGAACTGGTAGTAGATGAACCTTTAGAACCACACACGAGACTTCTCCTAGCTACGCAATCATTTCAGCCTCGTCGGGCTGCCCAGTCTTTGCCCCGTAGATAAAAAAGGCACCAGCAGGGACTCCAAAGTGCTTTTCGTACAGTTCTACTTTAGCATTTGTTCTTTGATTTGACAAAACCCCAATCATTAGGGGTAAATCAAGACCATCTGCCGCTTTTTTTGCAAATTCAATCATAGTGTGAACGCGAGATATTGTGGCATTCCTGTATTCTGGGCGGACAAATACTGACATTTCTTCAAGAAAAGGCGTGTCTGAATACCAATTTGTTGCCACACGAAGCAGAATCATTGCCTCTAGGTGATCTTTTTTACCGACAACACCGATAATACCTAAATGCTTATACAATAACGGGCGAATCATGTCCCGCACTTTGTTTTCATTTAGATTGAACATGCCGATCTCAGTATGAATCATGCGGGCGAGGGTCATAATGCCCTCCTCGTCCTCTGGCTGAGCCGTCCTAACCAATGGTTCCGTTGTAATCTTTTCAAATTTTGGCATACGTTTACGTGCGCTTTTTGACAATCTAACACGTTGTTTTTTGAACATAGGGTCCATGTTTAATCCTTAACGGGGGCTGGCAGTTTTTGAAGCGTTTTAATGTGCTTCTTGCGCAGCTTTAGAACATATTGGTCTAAAATACGATGTCCCTCGTTTAAGTTTCCATCACCTACCCCAGATACTGCATTTGGCGGGATAACATATTCGCCGCCGGCTGCAACAATTGGCACAGGTTCGCCATGCTGAGTATAGTTGTGATCGTAATATTTGCGCACCCACTCGTCGATGTTTTTAAAGCCATTGAGCGTATTGCCTTCGCCAAGGTAAGCTACTTCTTCGGCGGGAATAACGTAAGCCCCCGCTGGAACATGCATAGGCAAATGGTCCGTTCTGCCGGCTACATGGCTGTGGATTGGGCCAACGTGAACTATGTTTTTGTTCTGTTCCGATGCACCACCACGCGCCTTTACTGAACGAGCAATGTTAAGTGCCGCCGCCACCGCCTGATCATGCGGATGACCAGCACGAGACATCTCGCTTATATTCTTACTGATGGTGGCTTGGGATGACCCATGCTTGAGTGGCATATTACACCTTTAACTGTAAATTACGTTAACCGTCATACCCGTTCCGGGGGCGATAACAATGCCGTTTGCAACTGGAATATCCCACCTAGACAGACCAACGGACGGAGAAATAATGGCAATTCTGTTGGTGGGGTTTGATACGGATGTTGAATCGTAAACGGTAGCAGTACCGCTACCAGCGACAATAACCGACACGCCAACAAAATACCCCGCCTTTGAACTTACGGCGGTAGTAGTTGTAATTTCCCCGCTATTAGCCTTACCAGCAAGAGTAAAATTTGAGTCAGAAAAACCATTCATTGCCGACACAAAATTCTTTTGCGTTGTGAGAAAGTCGTCTTGCGAAGCCATTGTTAGTATTTTCCGTCAGGTTGATAACGATAACGAAGATTGCCTAAGCGCCAAAACGATCCAAGATCACTTGATGACACTGAAAAAGCCAGTAAGCGGTTGCGAATACGAGTTGAAATGTATTCGGTGCTTTGCGTGACCGTATACGGGCCATACGTTGTCGGCGTATCCCCCGGATAATTTGTACCGTAAAACGTAATCTGCAAACTGGCGCTGTTCGTTTGTCCGTAGTCCGTCCACTTCATGTCTGGCCACATCTGGTCAATGAAAACCATATTGTCGCCTTCGGTAAGTGCAAAATATCCCGTTTCAAATGATGGCGTTAAGGCTACTGTTGTGCTTCCACTGGCGGCATCGTTACCAATTTCGTGTTGGTATATATACGTGTCTGTTCCAGCGCCGATTGGCGATCCCAATACTGACTGGTCAATCCAAGCCGTCCGACCCACGTTTAATGTCGGCGTTGAGAACCCATAATCCCAAGTTTGGCTGTTAATGTTATATTTTACGTACGAATCATTTTCGCCCGTTGTGCTACTGTTTGACGGGTAGTACCACGTTACTTCATTGAACAAGCTATTGGTGGCGCAACGAATGTTGGCACTATAGGCAGTGTTAAGATTTTGAAAAACCACGTCCCATACTGTGCAAGGAATATTGCTTATGCCATTTGGCGAAAGCATATTGAACTGTGAGGGCGACATCCAGAAAATTACGTTATTTAACACGCCAATTGATTTTTGCGATATAGCGCCAACGCCCGAACCAATCTTGTTAAACGAGTAAACTAGCGGTGCGCCAATATACTGCATTGACCACACCGACTCATCCGTCCAAAACAGGGCTTGCTGTGGCGTTTGGAAGGCGGCAACAATCAAGCTGCCTTCAGGTATTCTATAAGAGCCAGCTTGGTTAACGGACGAGGCATTCCACACATTTGGATTGCCAACGTCACACCACCGAATCAATAATGGATCAAGAATGCCATTAAATGTTGACCCATATGCCACAATTTGTCTTTGAGGCATTGCCACAAATGTTCCATTATTTACGATTGGAGCATTGTTGAAAATTAATGCCGTTTGTGACGGGCCATTTGGTTGCCAGTAATAAATTGGACCACCGTAAGGGGATGCAATCAAAAGTTGGCCGTAGTTATCCAATGACCAATCTGTTGCAGTTATGGCCGTTCCAGTTCGTGAACTTCCGCTTGGTTGACCAATGCCGTAACCACCATAACCATACCCTCCCAAGCCATAACCAGTAGTCAAACCAGCCGGACCAAGGTTAAGATAATAAAGGTTTAAAACATTGCCAAAATTCATTGTGGCAGTCTGTGCAAAAGCCGCCTGATTTTGAGCAATAATTTTGTAATTATTTGCGTCAACAATAGAAGATACGGTGTAGCTTCCAAAAATATCTACGCCACCAACTACTGTTTGAACAACGTAAACAACAGTTTCGCCACCAGTATATCCGTGATTTGGGTAATTTACTGTAATTGAACCTGTATTTGCAAAAGATGTAAAGGTTGGCAAAGTTCCACCATTTGTGGTTTCACTTGTTGCATAATAACTGACATTTATCGTGTAAGTATTCGCATCAATAACGCTTGCAATTGGATAAACGCCTTGAATAGTTCCGCCGCCAACTGAAACTTGTGTTTCAATATAAACAACATCACCAACGCGAGTATTTGAGCCAGTATCAATAACAGTAACCGTTTGGCTAGGTGTCGCAACTTGAAAATTATAACTTGGGTAATTTGCTGTTCCTGCCTCAGTAACTAACCCATAACTTGGACCAGTTGGTGCTGTATTGCTAGATTCGGTTAATAATATACCGCTTTGCAACGTAAAATTAGGTTTTGGATTAGTTGTGATTGTTTGTGGTGTGATCGTGTTGTTTATAGAAGGGGAATTAGCTAACAAGCCATATGCAGAATATGATGGCGTACCAGTTTCGGTAACAATAATGTTACCCGACTCAGTGGTCAAACCACCCGCTGAACCGTATTCAATGGCGTATAATCCGGCCGTAGCGCCAGCAGCCAACCATTGATTAGAATTTAAGTCTTCCCAAGCGTGTAAATTTTTAACAATTGACCCAATTGCGCCGACAAACCAAAGAACCCATCCGCCAATTTTTTGAACTAGCGACATGCCACTTGTCCCAGCTTGACCAAGTTGAAATGCCCTATCTGGCAAAAACCGCACAAGATTGGATGCAGAAAGCCCCGTTTCGTTTAATGCCATTGTTTTGGTGGTATTAACGCCCGGAATTAATTTGATGCTATTATGGGGCATGATTTACCCCCTAGTCGGTGTAGCAACGGGGGAAGGCGAATAAGAAGTCCACGCCGACGATTGGAACTTCTTACGAGCCTCTTCAACCATCGCACCCTTGAGAAGGGCTTGGTATTGGCTTTCGTAAGTTTGAGCCATAGTCGGATCGTCATTAATCCGACCAAAGTTGCGTTGATATGCACTGATATAAATCATGCTTGCCATAAGCATGATGTCTGGCAAATTTTGGCTAATAAATGTGTACGTTGTATCTGCACTACCTTGAACTGCATAATTGTTCAAAGTTGGTTGGCGTGTTGTTCCAGAAATGGTAATGCTATAATTAGCATCAGGCCAAGGCCCAAAGATAATATTTTGGCTCGCCTGACCACCAGTTGCAACGTCACCGCCATAAACAGCAAAGTATAATGGTGTAGATGCACCGCTTGCGCTTCCGTATACATTGCGTAGGAATTCTTTTGTTACTGGCAACAACGGCGTTACGTTACCATTCGTGTCCGTTACATAAATGGTCTGGAGCGTTACGAAAGTGCTAGTTGGGATTGCTAAACTGTTATTGCCAGACGTTAATGAATAAGAAGAGTTGGCGTTTTGAGTAGCCAAAAAGTCCAAATCACGTTGAATGCGAAGTTCCGCATAGTTTAGCATCTGGGGAATAATAGCTTGGAAGTTTGGGTCGGATGACGTTACCAAACTATTAGGAGACGTTCCGGTTGTCACAAGCGTATTCTGCAACACAGCCAAGGTCGCAACTTGGGTGACGTATCCATTATACGACAGGGCTGTGGTAGCTACGGTCATTTACGGCAATCCTATTTCACCATGCTAAAGGCCGTTTGCTCAACCTCAGCAACACGCCGCCCCCAACCTTTGCCGAATGTACCCCAAGTAGGCAAACTCTGCAAGAATGCTAGACGTTCTTCGCAGATTCGCGTAGCAACATCACGTATGTTAGACGTTTCAAGAGCAGCAAGCGTGGAGGGGCCGATGGACCCATCCGTTGCAACACCGACAACCGACTGAAGGACTTTTGCCGCACGGTTTACCCCAGAATTGATCCCAAAATCAAAGACAGCATAATCAACGCCATAAGGAAGTGCATCGCCATTAATTTTATCCCAATATTTCGTTTTGTACAAAGGCATAACATCCGATGGAGTTAAAGCCTTCATGTCGTCGATTGACACTTCATGTCCAACGTATGCTTCCCATGTTGCTTTTGTGCAACCTAAATTAGTAACGCCGCCGGGGTCTTTGGGGTTGTTAACAAAACCACCTTCGTTTTTTAGAATGAGGGCAAAACACTTTTCCCAATTATCTTTCACAGTTTATTCCTTTGGTGCGGGGGAATGTTGGTGCGACGATCCAAAATAATACGACAAAACCAAAGTTAGCGCCGCATCAAGCGTTCCAAGAACACGCGCAATTAATTCCCGCATTACGTCAGGAATAACGCTATTTAGCAAATGCCATTGGATAAATACCCACGCGCAGATGACTACAACGGCTAAAATGCGGGGTGTCCAATCATGGGTTTGAATAGCCATCTGACGGGCAGAATCGCGATCAGATGCCGCAATCCGTTCCAAATCAATATCCAATGACTTCATCTGGGTTTTAAAGTCAGAGTCAATCTTCTTTAATGCAGCTAATTGATCGCCATTAGGGTTGGCAAGGGCAGTCGTAATATCCTCTTCCGTACCATTGTCGTGTCCAAACAATGCGCCCGAAATAGCCTTTACAGCCATACCAGCAACCGGCCCGCCCAAAGCCGTAGCAATTGTCGGGGCAACAGAACCCAATAGGGGGCCAAATGTTTTCAACAAGTCCATTTATTTCACCGTAACCATAAGAATGATACCAATTATGCCAATTCCAACTACTAAAAATCCAATAATGCTACTTATCATAATTAGATCATCCTGTGTTTCTTTTTGTTGCTTCATGGCTGCCGCCGCCTCTCTGGCGGCCTCTTTCCGCATTTCAGTTACTTCTTTCTGAATTGCAGTCCAAGCAGCTATGCCATATTGGCTCACAAACATATTTTTGACATCAGCCGCCATCTGTTGGGCTTTGGCTTTTGCCGTATAAATTCTAACCGCTTCAGCCTCAAAATCGGCTTGAGATTGAAACAGTTTCTTTTTGCGTGGCTCAGACGTTAATTGAATGATCTGGGCAACTTTAGCAAATAGACTTCCCACCTTATCGGCGGTGTCCATCATGTCTTGCCCAGCGTCAACGGCAGATTTAATGCCGTTATAAAGGGCGGTTGCTCCAGCAATAAGGGTAAATGGGTCCACTATTTACCCCCGCCACGGTTCCAATCCCTAAAGGCGGCGGCTAATCTTATAACCATAAGAACCAAACCAAGAATACCCGCCGTTAATTGTATCCAAAAACTTGCCTCAACAACCCAAAGAGGCATGGTGATCACGCCAGTGGCGAGGCCAACGTCAACGACAATTTTGGTTTCTTCAACATTTGTCATCTTATTGACCTTCGCCAATGGCTATAAATTAAGAAGCGTCAGCTTCGGTGGCAGAATCATCAGAAGGTTTTGCCGTTAACTGCGATGCTTCAAGAGCAGACTTTCCTTTGGCTTGAATTTTTGCAATCAAATCAGCCACTTCTTTAAATGGCCGGTCAGCCAAAGCAGCAAGAATTGAGTTAACTTCTTCTACGGTATGCTCTAAGTTAATTAAGATAGACATTTTTTTTCTCCGACTATAGTGGGTAGTTCAAGTTACATGTAGGGTTATATATAAAGATATTTTATTACATCAGTAAGAAAAAATTACCATTGGCTGCAACGCCGCCTGTTGTATAAGTTATGACAATAACACCTTTTGCGCCAGTGCCATAAGTTGCGGGGGTAGTTCCGTTACAATACCCACCGCCGCCGCCGTATAGACCGCCAGAACCAGTTGTTGAACTTCCGCCAGTATTAGCAGTTGAAGAACCACCTCCAGAACCACCGCCGGAACCAGCAATTGCGGTAAAAGTTGCAGTATGTGTACCCGATCCTGCGCTAGTAGTATTTATCGCTGTTCCATCAAGAGAAGCGGATACGTTAAATGTGGTTGTTGAAACAATTGTTGAGGAATATATACTTTTAACATAATACGTAGTTCCAGCAGTTAATCCCGTTGGGAGCGTTCCAGTTGTTGAAAAAACAACGGGCGTTCCTTGCTGTGGGGCAGTTGTAACGGTGCAAACACCCGGAGATGCTTGCGATATAGTAACTGTTTGAGATGTGGTAGTTGTAGCTAACCAAAGATTACCGCTACCGCCGGGAGCGCCCTTACCACTACCCGAAACGTCTCTTGAGCCACCGCCACCGCCACCGCCCGTTCCCGTTTTGCCAATCCCTGCGGCTGTCGCTGATGCGCCACCGTTACCACCCGCACCGCCTGACGTTCCGCCGCCCGCACCGCCAGCGCCGCCCGCTGAAGACGTTCCTGTGCCGCCAATTGAACCGTTATTTCCACCACCGCCACCGCCGGCTGACCCACCAACTGAATAACCAACACCGCCCGCACCACCAACGCCGCTAGGGCCACCAGCACCACCGCCGCCGGGGAAAGAGCCACTGATTACAAAAGCACCACCCGCACCGCCGCTAAACGCCGCCGCTGATGGAACACAAGAAGCCGCCGCACCACCAAGACCGCCAGCCGATGATGTTGAAGTAGCGCCAGCTTTTGCTAATAGACCATCCGTAGATGAAGAGGGAGCGGCGTTGGTTGTTTTATTAAGCCAAGTGTCCGTTCCAGCAGAGCCGGCCGCTCCGCCTCCGCCAATTTGGATAAATGCGCTACTGCTAGGGGTTAACGTAAAATTAGTTAATTTAGTATACGCCCCGCCGCCACCAGCACCTTGCGATCCAGCCGCAGAACTGCTACCCCCGCCGCCGCCGCCAATAACTTCGATGGTATTGTTAGCGTTGTTCCAATCTGCGGGAACTGTCCATGATGTACCACTGGTAAGGATGATGACGTTCGTAGCCATTATGCACCCACCAATGGATTGGTAAACTGTTGCGTAGATGGATCATAAAGCCAATCAATTCCAACGGAAGAATCGTCAGGCAAATTAACCAAAAATGTATCTTTGGGAGGCAAATCAACGGTTGCGTCAGCCATGATAACGCCAACGACAATATTGGTGTTAATGTCAATCATGGCCGACCGCATTATTGTCCCCTTATGCCGAAGCTATGCAACGCCACTTGGACGTTTGGCCGTTATACATGAAACCAACCGTTAATGGCAAGGTTGTGGAGCCATTTGATGTTGTTGGCACTGAAACCGTGCTGTTTTCGGTGTTAGTCCACCCAATAGTTTGGGCAGCCGCACTAAAATCATAAATGCGAACAATAGACATTTGACCATCAACGGCACTTGTTACCGCCATTGTAATAGCCATTGTGGCAGCAGAAGAGTTGGTAAATGTGTTTAAGCGATAGGTTATTGGAACCGTACCCGCATTAGATGTAACCGTAACGGCATTATTTGTGTAGTTGACTTGGCTAAATGTGTTTGTCGCAGTGAATGTTTGAGTTGTACCCAATCCAGCAACGGTTGTGCTAGTTGATGGGAATGTCATAGTTGTACTGTCAGTACCCGCCAAAGTTAATGTATTGCTGACAGAAAGCGTTTTGGCGTTTGTGACCGTAAGCGTACCCGTTGAAGACGTAATGGTCAGGCCGTTAATGGAAGTAGCAGTTGCCACACCAAGAACGGGCGTTACAAGGGTTGGCGTGGTTGCGAGGACAATGCTACCAGAGCCAGTAGTGGTATTACCAAGGGCTGTCACCGTGCCACTTGTTGGCAATGTTAGCGTTGTTGTTCCAGTAACAGTTAATGTCGTTGCAAACGCGCCAGAAAGCGTAAATGCGCCACCCAAACTAACCGCATTGCCACCTATCTTGCCAACCGTAGTAGCAACCGAACCCGCAGTGTTGGTCACATCACCCGTAAGTGCGGGGAAAGCTGCCGTTGGTAAAGTAGATGCGGCGGCGGCTGCCCCAGCAGAACCCGTTCCAATATATATTTGTGATGAAGTAGCAGACGGCAATGCTGTGTTAATGTTTGCCGTGGTGGCAAGCGTACCAGACGTTGGCAATGTTAACGATGTAGTTCCGCTAACCGTTAAAGTTGTCGCAAAATTGCCGCTAATGGTAAGTGTACTAGCTGCGTTATTGGCGATACCAGTCCCGCCGTATGCTGGACCAATGATGTTTCCGTTCCACGTTGCCGATGTTATTGAGCCGGGATACGAAAAGGTATTGGTTGACCAAGATACGTTTGCGGGAGCGCCAAAATGATAATCCCACGTTCCGGCGGCTACTGAGTTGGTTAACAAAATAACCGTAGCAAACCCGCCCGATGGGATTGAAACTATTAAAGTGCTAGAGTTGTTATTAACCGTTATTGCGCCAGAAGATTGGTTATTGTTGAACGTAAATGTTGCGCCAACGGGCAAAGTTGTTGCGTCAGGCAACGTAAATGTTTGACCGCCCGATCCAGCGACAACCCTATTTGGCGTTGATGAAGCGGTTAAAGTGATTGTCGTTGTGGCGGCTGCGTTAGTAAAGCCTTGATACAGAGCATTTGTTGTGATGTTAGCGTTGGCATCCTTAACCACGATACCGCTTGCGGCATTGGTGGTATTGCCAAGAGCCGTTAATACGCCAGTTCCAGTTGTTGTTGTGGCTGGAGCGGATCCCGCACCGCCGCCAATCATAAGCGCGTTGGCAGTTAATGCGGCAGAAGAAGCCCAAGTTGATGCAGAACCAAAATATGGAATGCCACCAGAAGTACCAGCAACCGTCAGTGCAAGTGTACCCGAACCAGTAATGGGCGATCCGCTAACTGAAATTATCCCGCCAGTAAACGACTGTGCAACCGAAGTAACCGTACCGCCGCCACCCGAAGTAGCAATCCAAGATGTAACACCCGTACCATCTGTTGAAAGAACATAACCATTTGTCCCGGCAGTTGTTGGCAGGGTCATTGACCACGTACCCGCAGCCGCCGCCGTTTGAAGTGTTACTTTGCCAGATGTAGAGCCAGACAATCCAAGGCTTCCGGCAACTGAAGTAGATACACCAAGCGTTAATGCGCCATTAGATATGGTAGCGTTGGCATTGCCCGACACTGCCGTACCAGTAGAGGCGTAATAGGTTAACTGTCCTGCGGTTCCGCTATTTACGGTTCCGCTACCGCCGCCGCCAGTTGAAGCAATTGTAATCCCACCGGCGGTGTTGGTGATTGTAATATTTGAACCGGCAGTCAGTGCCGCAGCAGTGTAATTTGTACCGTTACCAATAGGGATGTACCCGTTAGCCGGAGTAGTTGAAATGCCCAGACCACCCGAACCGACCGCTA
>Ga0007824_1000058_pt1 | contig 27449 bp, 37 predicted proteins | sample CryBogCBE05Oct08_FD_71225 | JGI IMG/M metagenome (GOLD analysis project Ga0007824, IMG submission 71225) | Freshwater microbial communities from Crystal Bog, Wisconsin, USA - CBE05Oct08 | ecosystem: Environmental > Aquatic > Freshwater > Lake | place: Crystal Bog, Wisconsin, USA | collected... | reverse complement strand
AGAAAGTGCGAGGGCAAAACGGATTGTTTGATCCTCGATCACAGTGACAATGGCATACGGATGGGTTTGCCTGATCAAATTGAGTATTTCGACTTCTCTGATAAACCCGCAGAGGAGAAGCGCGTTGCAGAGCGTAAGAAGCGTGAGCGCAAACTAACTCCATGTCCATCCTGCCAGTTCCTAAAGCTGCCTAAAGAGAACGAGTGCCCATCTTGTGGGTTTGCGCCAAAGCATTCCAGCAATGTGATCTACATAGACGGGGATCTTGTGGAGCATGGCCGCAACGGTAAAATAGCCCTATCCACCAGAGCCGAAAAGCAAGAGTTCTGGTCAGGTCTTTTGTATTACGCCAAGGAGCGTAATTATCAGCGAGGCTGGTGCAGCCACAAATACAAAGAGAAGTTTGGTGTATGGCCGCAGGGATTGGTTGACTATGAAACCTATCCAACCCAGACCGTCCTCAACTTCATTAAGTCAAGAAACATCGCATGGGCCAAGAAAAAGAACAAACGTGAGAAGATTAGGGCGTTTGGCAATCTGATGGAGATCAGATAAATAAGCATGCTTTTTCTGATGCAATTTACTCAATGAAAATAAGCATGCTTTTTCTGACGCAAAATAAGCATGCTTTTTTAGTTACAGATTTGATCGTTAAGGAATAAGCATGCTTTCTTACTCACAAAAAAGCATGCTTTTGTTAGTTAAGATTTCATTTCTGCGCGTATGGACTTTATATTTATGTCGTCCATATTGTCTACAAGGCGCAAGATTTCAGTAACTATTTCTTGCGCCTCATCCTTGTCAATGGCGTCTACTAAATACTCCCTTAATTGAGGCGAGGATTTTTTAATACATCCTGTTGCTGTAACAAGGTATTTTGGCATTTCCATATCCTGCTATTGTATTACATAAACTCCGGGCCTAACGGTCTGGAGTCTTCTATTTCTCTAAGGATTGAATCTTCATACCTATTGAGAAGCGCATCTTCTATAAGACCATAGAGGGGATTGGAACCGTCTAAATTAAGCGGCGACTCTCCCTTTTTAATGTTGTATATAACGATACTGTTGACAGAATAAATAATGCCGCCGGGGCATCCGCTGTAAGCGTCCCCGTCATCTACCTCCCAACTTATTTCTGCCTCTCCCTCAACGAATAGCATATGATCTTTGTATGGGCGTAGTTCCTCAAATGTATAGGTAATGTCGCCGCTACTATCGTTTCTGTGTCTCATTGTTTTATCTCCAAAATAAGCATGCTTTTTTATTGGCAAAATCCATATAGATAAGCCTCTGCGGGTAGTGCATTTACAGGCATTGCTTCGAGTAGCTTTGCTATTTCTTCGCGTGTCCCTTCTCGACCCTCCTCGAACATGGATTGATTGTCATCAGATATATGGGACATTGCATACCATCGACGTTTGCCTTCAACGTAAGTTAAAACCCAATACTCATTTGGGTTATCCGTGTTAAAATCATAGTCGTGATAATTATCAAACCGATTACTAAGACCTGCAAAACGATATTTTGTCATTGCTCTATCTCCAAAATAAGCATGCTTTTTTCTATGCAAAATAAGCATGCTTTTTCTGACGCAAAATAAGCATGCTTTTTTTCTATGTAAATTATTCAGTCCAGCAAACGCGCTGGCCGTTTCGGTATTCGCAAGCGGTCTGATTTCCATGAGTCTGCGGAATCTGTTGGTAATAAGATCCCGTCATAGATTGCTGTTCCTGCCAACCTTGGCGGCTGGTTTGTGGGATCTGTTGATATTGGTATTGCTCCCATGAGTGCGCCGGGCCGTTTGTGGCGCCTAATACAAGCGCGACAGCTACAAGTTTTTTCATTGGTCTTTACTCCTAGTTTGTTGGTTAGTGATAGCGTTTACTCTTATTAATCGGAGCATGCCTCAACCCCATGGGGATTCCGATAAGAGTCTTTTCTTGCCTATTACTGGCGCCATGTCGCGCCAGCTTTTACATTGTCCCGGTGCGCTATCCCCGGTTGACGGGGAATCTTCCCCATGGGTGTTCTAAAAATCATGATTACATTGCCAAGCCTTGGATTGATTGATATTTATTCAAGAGGCGATTCTTTTCGTCTTTTCTCCAGAATAGACTAGCGGCCGCCAGGTTCACTTGGCGGCCGTCTTTTATTAATAGCCTAAAATATCGGCTGTAGAGACTCCAAATTGCTCTAGATAGTCTGCGACAGCATCCGGCCTAGATAGGCATAGGGACAGCAAAGACTCGTAATCATAGGCGCCAGTGGATGACTTGCGCCCATCTAATGGCGAGTCATAAAGCCAATTATCGTCCTCAGAATAATAATCAGACCATGAGTCTTTGGTGTTTGGATCCCGCTCGATTACAAGCCTGGAAACGTCCAGAGAGCATAACGAGTCTAATAGATCGACAGCAAAGCCTATATCCTGAGACTCTGCACGACTATGGGCGCCGCTATAACCGACCGACAGATTAGAGCATTCGGGGATAATATCAGTATAATTTGCTGTATCAGTAAAGAGGCCGGTATCATCAGGCTCGTAGCTGCCGGGCAATTGCGAGGCGATAGACAGCGCAAAAGCGTTAGAGGCGCATATATGCTCTTGCCTGGTTATGACGCTGCTATAGCCCTTTCTGTCCAGCGCAATGGCTATCTGAATGCCGTCCAGTAAATGGCGCTCATGCTTGGCGATATGACTAGAACCTAGGCCGCCAGACTCTTCTAATCTGTGAAAGATATAATGGCCGGGAATCTGGCGCTTTATCATATGGCGCATAAGCCATACGCCTGTAGCATCATCTGCGCCAAGGCAATTTGAGGCGATTTCTATAGGCGCAAGCCTGACATGATTATTATCTATAATGATGGATTGATTGCCAGCGTATGAGTGAACGGAATCAGTGTGACTAGTCCACAAAATTGGCGGCGCGGCACTGCCGCCAACTGTAATATATCTATTCCCGAATCCATCAATCTGCATGCCCGGCAAAGAGTCGATATAGGTAGCAATGAATCTCTTTTCTGTCCGACTATTGGCGACTCGTCGTGTTCCTAGCATTTCGATTAATTCTTTTAGGGCTGCGTTTGTATTGTGCTTTACTATTGAATAGGACATGGCGCTTGTTCCTGGTTAGGTAATTATTCGGCTGCAATTGCATAATGCTCATGCGCGTTTGCTGTTTCCGGCGCAATGTCAAAGCGCTCGCGTGTTACAGGGTAATGATCTAGATAGCCCTTTAGATATTTCTTGCCATCATGCTCGAATATCTCGATTTCATCTTCATCTATGATAAAATTGGGGACCATTTCAACAAGGTCATAATACCAGCAAATAGCCCTATATTTATTATTAACAGTTTTAGCCCTTTCAACTACAACCTTAGTATGCTCCACTTCATTGGCATAGATTTTATTATTATATTCATACGAGTGCATTTCTAGCGCGCCATATGACCATAGTTGAGTGTTACCTTCATCATCAATTATTACTGTGTGAAGATCATCGAATGAATATTGCTCGTAATATTCGCAATAGTTGGCGTTTCTTTCGACATATATGGAAAGGTAGCATTCTTCATCAACAAAAGTGTGATCTACTGTTTCCGAATAATATTCTTGTGTCCCTTGGCAATAGAAAGAATAACCATTCCGGCAATATCCGCACCAATTTTGACTGCGAGTCCTGCTCGCATTTGTGTAGACTTCTCTAAAATCTTCATCAGTGTCAAAATTATCGTTGCACGAATCGCATGTAAATTCCCCTCGTAATGGGACTTCGCCTTCAGTCTTTTGCGCGTTAAAACCTGTTCTATCTATTATCAAATAATCGGTCATATCAGTAATATGGCCCGACTCGTCCAAATATGGGCAAACTAGATTGTCATTATCATTAATGACACGAAGCAAACGGGCGCCATCTATAGATTTATATTCATGAGAGTAATAACGGCTCTTATTATACCCGGCCGCCTGTAGCAGATTGTGCAAAATATCAGTGTCAGCGTAGACGCGAGAATATAGTTTTTTCTCCGGCCAACAAAGCGCCCTTGCGATAGTTTGGCCGTCATCATTGGTGAGGTATGCGACGGCAAGATCCCCGGCGCCATATACTCTTACAGGATGATAATAATTGCCTTCTACTCTTGCCCAATGCTCTTCATAGTATCTCATGCAGGAAACGCCGACAGATCGGGCGTTTTCGTCGTAATTGGTATAGACCGCTTCTATATCGTCCTCACTATAGGCGAATTTCAACTCCGACTCTAGCGCGCTTGCATGGGCAAATTGCGCGCTGATGATTTCTTGCGCTTCAGTCTCTTGAATCGCTCCAGCGTCAATCAATAGTTTGACATAGCCTTGAATAGAGATAAGGCTTTGCTTATCAGCGGCACCCTTTAGAGCATCTTTAGTATAGGCAATTAGAGAAGGCTTTTTCTTTGCGATATGCGCAAAGTGTAGTGGGAAATTATCAAAGGATAAAGCCTGGAGTCTTTTCTGCAATGGCTTATACTCTCCAAAGTCAAATCTAGATTTTTCCCTATCCTGCCAATTAGATTCCGTTTCCGTTTTTAATTCTATTTTGCGCACCTGGAAGCGGCGCCCAACCTTTAGCGTTAGCAAACGAGCGGCACGACTAGCCCTTTTACCGTCCTCAAATGTAATGCGAGATTCTAGCGTTTCTTGAGATTCTAGATTGATAAGTGTGAACATAGCGAGACTCCAGAATGTTAGTTAGAGTTGACGCAAGAATGTTATCAATTGTTATTAGTCGCGTCAACTGTTAGTTGGCTGGATTGTTCAAGCCTAACTGTGGATATATCCGTCGCGTTCTATGCCTAGCCATTGTCCCCAAATGTTAATCATGAGGCAATCAAATCCTTGCACGAAGCGGCGCCGGAATTGCCTATACGTCGCGCTAGTTGGATTGCGGCAATTCCTGGCGCGCTGATACAGGGCAAACATGGCAGCGCGCTGTTCTTTGGTAGTTTTTGTCATGGCTAAAGATCCCTATTTTTCTGTGACGGAAATAAACGCAAGCAACCCGCTTGCGAAAACGAGAGCCAAGCCAAAGAAAAGCAAACTAAGGCCGACTCTTTGTTCTGGTGATTGGTCAAGGATGAATTGCAAAATGGACATGGTTAGAGATCCCTATTTGGTTAAATGAATGAGGCTACAATTGCGCGATTTCTGAATTGCCGCTTTGCCGTCTCTTTGATCTTTTCATAAGAGTCGCATCCGCATTGGTCCCGCCAGTAGGCCCATAGCGCGCCTCTCATGACGGCAGAAACAGCCTTGCGATATTCAGTAGGGTAATACTGTCCCACGCAATAATCTAAGACTACAGCGCCTTTATCATTGGTCGTGATCTCAAGGCGCCCGGAAAAATTGCGCTTTGCCGCATCAACAATATCGTCCGCACTAATGCCAGACCTGGAAACAGCGTCGATTAAGGCTTGCGCTATATGCAGGTCTTTAGTGATAGATCGGGATTCAGACCGATAGGCCCGGCGCCCTTCTATGTCCCTATAGTCGCTGATATAATCACGGGGATCTAATCCCGGCCGCTTTGATACGAAAGCATGCAAGGCTTGTATAAGATCATCTTTATTGATGGATGACATGACATTGACTCCAGATTGGTGTTAAGGTATTGTTTATTATAGTTTAAACGTGTTAGGTGCCGTCACTAGTTCAACTGAATAGCCTAGTGATTTTATGATTTCATATGCTCCGGGCGTAATGGTCTTAGTTCCTGCAAGCCTGGCAAGCGCCTTGGCCGTGTCGCAGATAGGATAGATTTTTTCATCTCCGTAGATATTACGGATTTGGATTTTGATTGTAGGCATAAGCGTGACTCCTGGTTAGTTGAATAATTCCGGGTAAAGCATTGATAGCAATGCCATGCAGACAAAAGCGATTAAGATGGCAGCCCATGCAGAAAAATCATTCAGATTAAACAGCACAAAGAGCGGCGCAATTATGCAGCCTAAAAACAGTAGGCCCTTGGCTATCTGCCAAGCCAATAGCGGGTTGGTGACAATGAATAGCCCAACAAAAACTATCCATATCGTTGACATATCCACAAGCAGCATGGTCGTGACTCCGATTAGATTAAAAACCAAAGAGCGGCAAAAGACATTAGCGGCACGAATAGGGTTGCTGCTACGGTAAAGACGATGGTCTGAATGATATTGACGGATTGCATGGCGTTTATTCCTGGTTAGTAGAGAGAGGGGAAAGAGGCGCGCTAGGCGCCTCTATTAATCGCCGTAAGCGTCAACGTAGCATTGGACTCCGGCATTGTTCAGAGCGGCAGCAATAGCGAGTGCTTTGGCTGGAGTTTCTACGTCGAAATTTTGGTATCCGACATAATACGCGCATTTGCGGGTTGTAAGACCATAAGCCTGGCGCAATTCATAACCAGCCTTATGGACAGCCTTGGCGGCCGTTTTATCGGTTACGATGACATAAAGGCGAGCGGCGCCCCATCGAGCATAGGCTTTGGCGGCATGGTCGCGCATTTCTGCGGTAGCAATGGCATTGAAGGCTTGTTTAATCTCTTGAATATTCATGGCGTCAATTCCTGGTTAGTTAGGGGAAGGGATAGAGCGCCCTATTCGGGCGCCCATAGTTTTACATATTGTCAGCTAGGCAATAGGTGTCTGCTAGAGCATTGGCATTCTGAACAATGCCAGTCATGATTTCATTGTCAGTATGATCACAAATGACATCATGGCCGTCATTTCCGTAGACAAGGTATATTGAACCAATTTTTTTCTTATTGGCTTGGTCAAGGATAATTAGATATTCTTCATCCGCCGCATGGATTTCTGCGAGAATCTTGGCGACCATTTCTTGCGTATCGTTTTTGACGCCGCCTGTAGCTGCTAGATAATGGCTGTCCATATTGATAGGATAGACGGTTACTGTGTTTTCTTCTCCGTCATTATGTCGGACGCCATAGCCTTGCTCTAATGCAGACTCGACTATTGTTGCGATAATAGCCCGTTCCATTTGCTGAGTGTTCATATTGCTAGATCCCTTGTTGGTGCTTCGATGGTTGTAGAGTGCGCCTTCCCGTTAATTCTGTCAACTCCGTTGATGGCTTTCGTTGAAGCATATAATGCGGCAGGATGTCGCAGCATAATAACAGATAAAGGATAAGCAGTTGATTTTAGTATTGATTATGGTTTGTTTATTGATATAATGGGCGAGATAATATTTTTTATTTTGGGTAAGGGAATCTGATGACTGAGCGGCAGTTTGAAGAAATATGCGAGATTTTGGAAAGCATTAGCGCAAGCCTGGCGCGCATCAGCGAGTCGATCGACTCTTTGCCTAGCACGACGGATATGGACAATCTGATATACGAGATAGGCAAGTTAAAGCCTTTAACCGTCCAAACTGCCAGCGGTAATACTCAGGCGCCGGAAACGGTAAAGGCGCGTTATTGCGCAGACGTTTCAGAGGATAGATTTTAGAAACTATTTAGGGTAATATTTTGGGAAAGGGTAAACCAACCGCAGAGCTTAAAAGATGCCTCCTCTCTCTAACCAAAGACAAGAGCGTTTCTGCCAAGAGATAGTTATAAACAAAAAGCCACCATATCGAGCTTACGTTGACGCTGGATATAAGAAAGACAATGGGGCGCCGTATCGCATGTCAGGATATGCCAGAGTAGCGAACCGAATAGCTGAATTAAGAGAACAGCTACAGAATGACGGTTTAGATGATAGAGAGAGAATAAAACTGCATATGGCTTGGTTAGCCTTCGCAGATATAGACCATAAGACAATTAAACCAGAGTTAAAGCAGAAAGCATTGAAGGATCTAGCGCATTTAGAAGGCTTTATTATAGAGCGGAGTGAGAGAAGGACGCTAAAGGAAGGCGAGCAGTTCACAACCGCTAGTGATCTTATAGAGGCGATAAAAGAGCGGCTGCTACTGACAAAGCAAGATGACGGCAGTTACGGTCTGGGCGAAGAAACAGAGTCATGAGCGGACTGAGTGATCTGCGTGAGATCCTGGAGCAGATAGACCTATCTACATTATCTCAGCGGGATCTGAATTGGCTTGACGCTATGACAGCGCGAGCACAAAGCCTTTCATTGAAAGAGTCGGCAGAGCAAAGCCTGACAGAGTTTATTCGCCAAGCCTGGAGCGTATTAGAACCAGCGATCCCTTATCAGCATGGGCGCCATATAGACGCTATGGCTTTCCACTTGGAGCATATCCTTGGCGGCGAGCATGCTGGCGAGATAACGCGACTCTGCATTAACATTCCTCCCGGCCATATGAAGAGTCTGCTATCGGTCTTTTACAATGCTTGGTTGATAGGCCCAAAGCAAAGGCCAGACATTAGATTCTTGCGTGTATCGCATAGCCAAAGCCTAGCCATCCGTGACGTCGTAAAGACAAGGCGACTCGTGCTAAGTGATTGGTTTCAAACGAATTGGCCCACCCCGGTGTCATCAGATCAAAACTCCAAGATCAAATTCGAGCTTGAGGGGACCGGTTGGGTGGAGGCATGCGCCGCGAATAGCGTGACCGGAGCGAGAGGGGACATACTGTGGCTCGATGACATTAATTCCGTGACCGGGGCCATGTCGGATGCCGAGCGTGAGTCTACAATCAATTGGTTTCTAGAAGCTGCTCCGACGCGGTTGAATAGGCCGGGTGTGGGCCCCAATGGGGAGCCTCCTAGTGCTATTGTTAATGTGCAACAGCGGCTGCATGAGGAGGATATTACTGGGGTGATATTGGATAAGGGTTTGCCGTATGTGCATTTATGTTTGCCTATGGAGTATGACCCTGACCGTCATTGTGAGACTGAGATAGGATTTAGTGACTGGCGTAGGGAGGCTGGGGAGCTTTTATTTCCTGAGAGGTTTAATCGTGAGACTGTAGAGCGGGACAAGGCTGTTATGGGCCGTTGGGCTGTTGCGTCTCAGTTTCAGATGGCTCCGACGCCTCGGGGTGGCGGGATATTACCGAGGGATCATTTTATATTGTATGATGCTGAGGAGGCGGCTGCGAATGGTCATTCGACGGCTGGGGTATATCCTGATATGGATTATGTATTGGTGAGTTGTGATCCTGCGTATGGTGAGAAGCAGGAGAATGATGCGAGTGGTGTTGTTGTATTGGGTATTTGGCAGAAGGCTGGTTTATCTGCGAAGGCATTATTGACGCGTCAGGGTGTTCGGCATGATTTGATTGATGACCGGGATACGTTGCCGAAGGTTATGGTTATGTATGTGGCGAATTACCGGGTGCCGTTGCATGGTCCTGAGTTAGTTCCCCAGGTTGGGGAGTCGGAGAGCATGTTTCGTAGGCGTCGGATGATGAGTTGGGGTTTGGTTGAGCATTTGATGCATTTGTGTGAGAAGTTTAAGGCGAACAAGTTAATTGTTGAGGCGAAGGCGAATGGTATAACTGTTGGGCAGGAGATCCAGCGGTTGAACAGGAATTCCAGTTGGAATTGTGAGTTGGTTAATCCGGGGAATTTGGACAAGGTTGCGCGGGCTCATGCGATTAGTCCGATCCTTGCGAATGGGACGGTTTATGCTCCGGATCGTGATTTTGCGGATTTATTGATTAATCAGTGTTCTACGTTTCCCAAGGGGAAGCATGATGATTTGGTTGACGCGTTTACGCAGGGTTTGGGGTATTTACGCAGGCATGGTTATTTGAACCGTGCGGAGGATATAGCGGTTCAGATTAAGAATGAGGCGCTGCATCGCAAGGTTTCTTCTCCTATTTATACGGTGTAGGTTGATGGTTTCAAAGCTCCCGAAGGCTGAGTTTAAACAGATGGATTTTATATCGAGTATTGATGGGCGGTCGTTTATTGAGGATGTTTTGTTGAGTTTTGATAATGAGGTGAGCATTAGGATTGAGCGGGCGAGTTCTAGTGATTTCGGTGAGATTATGTATTTGCAGATGGCTTATTGTGATGCTCGCAAAGAACTGGAGAGCTTTTTAAGTTGTTTGGGCCACGGACCTCACTGAGTAGGGCGAGCAGCTCTGCAAATTTGCAGAACTGCACCAAGTGAGTTTTGAGTTGCGCGGCATGTGTGGTAATTGTTGTTGGCTTTGAGGATTTAATATGGCTACTGATTTTAGAACCATGAGATTAAACCCTGCATCTGGCGCGCAGCCTTTGCCAGAGCCGGTGGACCTCGGAAGTCTGGATGCAGTTACACCTCCGCCCGGAGATAATATTGTTACGTTAGAGCTACCCGGTGGAGGGGTAGAGATTAATTTTAATCCGGTTCAGAAAGACATTGATCCAAATGCGGCGTCGGATCACGACGAGAACCTAGCCTTCCACATTAACTCCGGTGAGCTTGTATCTGTTTCTGATGCAATTATGCGTCTGGTTAGGGATGACATCACGCGTCAGGAGGAAAGACTTAAGGACATTGTCACCGGCATTGATTTATTGGGCGTGAAGCTTGAGCAGCCGCATGATGAGCCCGGCATGGAGGGCATCTCGGTTGTTCATCATCCTTTGCTGCTTGAGGCTGTGATGCGGTTTCAGGCGAGCTGCCGTGGCGAGTTGCTGCCAGCCGATGGCCCTGTGAAGGTTGAGAATGAGGGCGATCAGACCGAGCAGATGGATGCAGAGTCGAATGCCCTTGAGAATGACTTTAATTATTACCTTACCACTGGTGCGCCTGAGTATTACCCTGACACGGACCGGATGTTCTTTTCTTTAGGTTTGGGTGGAGAGGCGTATAAGAAGGTCTACTACCATCCTTTGAAGCAGCGTCCGGTGAGCGAGACGATTGACCGTAAGGACATCATCCTGTCTGACGGCGCCGTGAGCTTGGAGAGCTGCTCTCGCGTCACGCATCGCTCGAAGATGAAGCCGTCCGACGTGAAGCGGCTACAGATCGCTGGGGCTTGGCGTGATGTATCGCTGATGAGCAACTTCTTAGGGCTTGGCAATCCTGTAGAGATCACGTTGCAGGAGATTGCAGGCGTTGATCCCAAGACGACGCTAGAGCCCAACGAGACAGATCGAGAGATATGGGAAGTCTATTGCGAATTAAATCTCTCTGGCTTTGAGAACAAGGATGGCTTGCCCCTACCCTATCGAGTGACGATAGACAAAGAGTCCAGAGAAATTCTCGACATCCGCAGATGGTGGGAGGAAGGCGATGAATTCTTCATTCGTAAAGAAGTTTTTGTCGAATATATCTTCGTTCCTGCTTTTCCCGGTGTTAATCTTGGGCTTTTGCATATCCTTGGTAACGCTGCTCGCGCTCTTACTGCCGCTTGGCGTATTGCTCTGGATAATGGAATGCTTGCTAATTTCCCCGGTGGAGTCATGGCGCGCTCGACGGGTAGGCAACAGACGACGACGATCCGAGTAGGCCCGGGACAGGTTGCCCCTATGGATGTGGATGGTGTGCCGCTGAAGGAAGCGTTCCTGCCTCTGCCGTATCGTGATGTAACGACTGGCTTTCTGAACATCATGCAGAGCGTGGAGCAGACGGCTCAGCGTTTGGGGGGAACGGCTGAGTTACAGGTAGGTGAGGGGCGACAGGACGCTCCAGTAGGCACCACGATTGCCATGATCGAACAGGCTCAGAAGACGCTGAGTGCGGTTCACAAGCGGCTGCATAATGCGCAACAGAAAGAATTTGGGCTTCTAAAACAATTATTCCGGCTTTATCCGGAGAGCCTTTGGAGGTCGAATAAAAATCCTGGCTTCCAGAAAGACGCTGTTCAGCTCCAGGCAGCTTTGGACAATTATGATATTGTCCCGAAAGCTGATCCGAATATCTCAAGTCAGACAATGAGAATTCAGAAGGCGATTGCCCTGTTCCAGCTCGCCCAGCAAATGCCAACAATGTTTGACATGAAGCTAGTGGTTCAGAGACTGTTTGACATGGTTGGCCTTGAAGACACGATGTCTCTGTTTAGCAAGGTTGCGCCTCCGACATCGCCTCCTGTTGATCCTGCCAAGATGATGTCGGCTCAGGCTTCGTTGATTGCGGCTCAGGCCAAGGCTCAGGATGTTCAATCCAAGACTCAGGCAAATGGTCTGGATGCTGCGACGAAGGTTGCCATTGCCAAGTCAAAGATCAAGGACATTGATACCAAGGCAATGATGGCTAAGACGGACGCGATTAACCATGCCGCTGATCGTGATACGGATATGCAGCTTGAGAAGATGCGTTTTATGCAATCCATGATTGTTCATAAGGATAAGATCAATCACGAGAATGAGCACAAGCATTTAGATCGGTCGCAGAGCCAAAGGCAGATTGATGAGCGCAAGGCTTTTGACGCTCAGGCTGCGGAAGATAGAAGACAGCACGAATTAAGAGTTGGACAACAAGAGCGCGACCACGAATTTGCTCTTGAAAGATCCAGGGCAATGACCTCTCCCCCACCGCAGGATGAGGAAAATGGTTAAATATCATATTGATGTGGCGTTGCGTCTCGCTAAGGGAGGCGCCGTATGGGACAAGCCGCGCCCGGATGATTTAGGCAAGCCGCATCATCTGTCTTCCGAGCAGAAGTCTAAGGCCAAGGCCGCAGCTAAAGCCGCTGGCAGGCCATACCCAACCCTAGTGGATAACATGCGCGCTGCCAAAGCCAGTGGTGGTGGGGCATGGACCCGCAAGGAGGGCAAGAACCCCAATGGTGGGTTGAATGCCAAAGGTAGGGCATCTCTTAAAGCTCAAGGCCATGATATTAAGCCACCACAACCGGAAGGCGGATCTAGGCGTGATTCTTTCTGCGCCCGCATGAAGGGCATGAAGGCGAAGCTCACTAGCTCTGAGACGGCCAATGACCCTGATAGTCGGATCAACAAGTCACTGAGGGCTTGGAAATGCGCTGATGGCGGCAGCGTTGACCGTGCAATGCGCATGATCCGTAATGGTTACGCTACGGATGGTTTTGTTAAACAAGACATTAATAATGGTGCGCTTGGAAATGCGGCATCGTTTGCGCCAGCACCGGAAGCCACAACTCTAGAACAAAAATTTCCCGCTCCTAATAATGGGACAGACATAGCTGCGATTGCAAAAGATCCCCGAGAACCCGGTTGGAAGCGGGCCGGCGCTATTGGTGCAGGCATGGCGAGTGATATTGCCAAAGGTGCGTTGGAACAGGCCAAAAAGCCCGGACAGACCTTGACAGGCGAGTGGGATGCAAGTGGTGGAAAGGGCGTTGGCGCCTCAGATGAGGCGGTGCAATGGGCAAAAGACACAGGCATGGGCGCTTTAGGAACTGGAACGGCGTTTAACAGAGCGCCCGTTGGCGCCGTTGGTATGTTTGCCGGGCCAAGAGCCAACTTCACACCAATGGAAATATCTAAAAGAAACGTCGCTAATTCTATGTTAAGGCAGAATGCACCGCGTGAACAAGTGTGGCAATGGACTAATTCATACAAAGACCCAACGGGAACCTTACAAACTGAATTCTCTGATCTGGGGTCTAAGGTTATGGAGTCTCCGCAGTTTTCTAAAACTGAATTTGTAAATCTGAATAATATGTCGCCTGAGCAATTAGGTATTGCAAATTATTTAAGCCGCAAGGCTCCACAAAGGACAACTTTGTCTCAAGTTATGGATCACCCTGAGTTATACCAAAAGTATCCTCATCTTTCTGATATGCCTGTTTATCTTATGAATGGTTTAGACAATAATGTTAATGCTATTTATAGTCCTGTTCATAGAATTGCTCCCTTACCAGGGCATGAAAATGGGTTCATAGGGTTAAATATGAACAGCATGCCAAAGACAAGGGGAGAAGCAAGGTCGTCATTGTTGCATGAAATTAATCACGCAATTAATGATTTTGAGGGTGGGCCTGAAGCTTACGGACCTGAGTATAAACATTTAACTGAATACGCCGCCAAGAATAATATGTCGCCGCTGGACGCTTATTATAATCAGCTTGATGAAATTAATTCTTACAATGTAGAGGGTCGCAGGAATTTAACGCAAAAGCAAAGAGAAACAGATTATCCGTGGCAAAATCAATTTCGTGAAAGAAATAGACCTGACCCTAATCCTGAAAATATAATATATGGAGACAGAAACACCAGAATGCCGATGTCTCTTGAGGAATACAAAAGAGCCAACATGATGGCTAAAGGCGGCGACGTTCGCAGCAATGAAAATTCAATCCACACCGCTCGTGGAAATTACAAGCATAGAAGCAAAGTCAAAGACGCTCTGAGACTCGCTCGCAAAATATCATCGAAGGACTAAGTCAATGGCGCATCCACACGCACATGAGGCCAAGAAAGGCCACGCTAAAAAGTTAGAAAGCTACGGCGGCAAATCCAAAAAGACTGACGTTTGGTCGGGAGACGAGCCTGATCTGAACACAGCCGGAGAGCCTGCCGGTCTGATGCCAATTATGAAAGAGCCTGAGCTGTCAGAGGAAACAAACCCTCAGATCATGCGCAAGGCTGGCGGTAAGGTTCCTCCTAAACGTATGGACAAGGCCCCCCGCAAAGCTAAGGGCGGCTCTCTCTCTAAGAAGGAGCACCCAGACGAGGCAGAAGACAAAGCCCTCATCCGCAAAATGGTCAAGAAAGAAGACCTGAAGATGAAATCCGACGGTCGCACTGAGCGCAAGGCTGGTGGACGCATCCACAAAGACATGGGCGGTATGATGGGTGGCACTGACCGCAACCGTATGGGCGGTAAGGGCACCACGACTCTTAATATGTATCTCCCCGGTTCAGGTCAGCCCGCTGCTCCTATGCCCGGTCCGATGCCTTCGGCGCCTATGCCTGCTCCGGGTGGAATGCCGGGCGGTATGCCCCCAATGCCTCCGGGCGGTGCAATGGGCACGCCTCCAATGGGCGCTCCTCAAATGGGCGGAATGCCGGGCGGCGCTCCGGGCGTTATGCCTCCGCGTCCTCCTCTGCCGCCAACGGGCGCTGGGGTCGGCACGAACCCATTGCTGACGCCACGCAAGAAAGGTGGCCGCATTAAAGATCCGCGTGATCTTACGGCTGGCGCTGGCTCTGGCGAAGGACGTCTTCAAAAGACGGAAATGGTCGAGAGTAAATAGTGAATTTAGATTTAAGGCTCTATCAAGAGCTTCAGAAAATCCTTGCCGAGACACAGGAACAGCTCGCTGCGGAACTTGTTTCAGGCAAGGCTACAAGCTTCGATGATTACCGCTATCGAGTCGGTCGTCTGAAGGGCGTGACAGATGCTCTGCACGCTGCACATGAGGCTCAGAAGAGGGTTCTGGGTCTAGGAGAAAGGTAGGCAGCCATGCCGGCTGTAGCGATGTTACACGACGTTGATCCCAAGCAAGCTGTTTTGGACAAGGTCGGCGCCCTAGATGGGGTTGAGATTTTTGGTAATGACATCTTAGTTGCTATTTACAAGCGTCCTGAGAAAACCAAGAGTGGCCTTATCCTTGTCGATACGACACGAGGCGAGGACGTTCATCAGGGCAAAGTGGCTCTTGTTCTTAAGGTTGGCCCCACGGCCTTCGTTGATGAAGAAGGCAACAGATTCCGTGACATTGACCGAGGCGATTGGGTTGTTCTTAGGCCCTCAGACGGCTGGCGCGTCACGTTAAACACCCAAAGCAAGGGCACATCAGAGGACATGGTCGATTGCCGCGTGGTGTCTGACCTGTCGATCCGCGCCCGCGTTTCCGATCCCGATACAATTTACTGAGGCAACAATGGCCGACGAAGAAGAAGTAACGCTTCCTCTTGAGGAAGCAGAAGTCACCGTGTCTCTATCCGATGAGAAAGAGCCGGTTAAAGAAGCGAAACAGGAGCCAGAGTCCGATGAGCGAGAGATTGCTCTATCTGAACTTCGGCAACAGCTAGACGCAGCCCGTCAACAGGCGGCACAGGCTCAACATGCCAAGCAGCAAGCGGAACAATACGCCAAGCAACAGGCTGAAGCGGCACAATCAGCCAAGTCTGAGGCGTCTGAAAACCAGTATCGGACCATTATCAATGCGATTAATGCATCCGAACAGGCCGCCGAAAATGCTGAAAGGGCTCTTGCTGATGCTTTAGCGGCTGGAGACTACGCTCAAGTTGGTAAAATCCAGAGCCATATCGCTCGAATCCAGAGCCAACTGACGCAATTCGAGAGCGCAAAGGGCGAACTTGAAGAAAGAGCCCAGTATCAGCGCGCTGAAGGGCGTGTTCCTGAGCCAGTTCCGCAATATCAGCAAGCTCCGCAGCAACCAGCCGACCCTCTGGAGATGCTGGCGAGCCGTTTAAGCCCAAAATCGGCTACTTGGCTGCGTTCGCACCCAGAATTAGTCAATCAGGTGCCAAAATTGAAGGCTGCGCATGAGGCGGCGCATCATTTGGAAGGACTTGTGCCGGAGAGCCCTGAGTATTTTGCTTTTATTGAGCAGAAATTGGGTATTGGCGGGAAAGTTTTACCACCAAAAAAGCCCGCAGCCTCGACGCCAGTGACATCGTCGGCGTCCTACAGCTCCACGAGAGGGGGCAACACGTCGATGGTTCTGTCGGCGGCAGAAGTAGAGCAGGCTATTCTAAACGAGCCCGATCTTCCAAGACAAAAGGCTTTGGAGGCATATGCTCGGAACAAACAAGCCCTGATCCAGGAGGGAAGATTATAATGGCTACGGCTACAATACCTAAAAAAGAACCACTAGACGCGACATCTTCATCGTTAGCTCGCGCAGAAGCCCGTATTCGTGAGCTGCGCGAAGGCGGAACATCCCCCGGACAGGCGCGTGACCGTTTCTGGGCGCCGCAACCTCCCGATGGATGGGACTATCAGTGGAAAATGAAGCTCCTGATGGGCGAAGAGCAACACGCTTATGCCGTCGAGCTAGCCCGTAATGGCTGGGAGCCTGTCCCGCTGTCGCGTCACCCTGATCTTATGCCTGTCGGCTGGTCAGGCACCACGATTGAAGTTGACGGGCTTATCCTTATGGAGCGCCCTAAGATATTCACTGACGAGGCAAGAGCTGAAGAGCAAAGATCTGCACGCGAAGCGGTTCTAACAAAGGAAGCTCAATTGCGTGACGGCAGGGCCGGAGACTTAGGCCCGAGAGAAGTTCACCGCTTTTCCAAATCTCGTGGGGCGATTGCTATCCCCGATTGATTTGACAACAAAATCGGGGAGGTGTAATAATCTCCCCGTCATTCTATTTCGGATAGCTCGCGCTGAGCTTGACGATACTTAATAGGCGGCAAAAAGCCGATCTATACTCGCCGCCCGCGCTGGGTGTGCTTAATCATCCTGTTTTATGCTTCTAACACGCTGTTGGATCGTGGAACGCCCCCTTCAAACGAGAAGGAGCGCGTTGGCATGGCTAACGTCTTCGCACCGAATGGGTTCTCGCCCGAAAGCACATCGAACGGGCCGATGAACTTCCGCATTTCGCAGCGGCGCATTGCGTCATCTGCGGGTGCTATTTATCACGGCGATGCCGTGGTTCCTGTTACCTCAACTGCAAACGGTTACATTAAGCAAGCTACGGCGGGAACGGTTCCGCTGGCTGGCATCTTCTGGGGCTGCCAATATCTGTCAGTCAGCCAGAAGCGCACCGTTTGGAACAACTATTGGCCCGGTTCAGACGCCAATGGCGACGTCATCGCTTATGTGATCGACGATCCGAACTCACGCTTTATCGTTCAGACAAGCGGCGCTTCGTTCCAGATCTCTGGCACGTTGTCGACTTATGGCTCTTCGCCAGTCGGCCAGCTCTGCCAGCTCAATGTCGGAACAGGCAACACGCTGTCGGGCATCTCCGGCATGTTCGTAGATACGATTGGCACGACGGCGACATATCCGTTCATCGTGACGAACCTCGTAACGAACCCACCGGGCGTGAACGGAACCGATCCTACTTCGCAGTATAACTACATCGAAGTCGGCTTCAACAACGAGTGGCTGCGCGGTAACGGCGCTGTTACTGGCATTTCCTGATAGGAGGCTTAGGATAACGTGGCTGAATTTACTCCCGTCACCCATCTGGACTTGCTAAAAGCCATCCTCTTCAACCGTTCTCGCCTTGCGGAAAATGGTTGTTGGGAATGGATTAGCACGACCAAGAATGGATATGGGGTATTTGAAAGCGGCTCAATTACAATGGTGGCGTTAAAAAGTAAGAAGCGTGGGGCGCATCAGGTGTCCTATGAGGCTTACAAAGGTGTCATACCGAAAGGTCTTGTCGTCCGTCATACATGCGATAATCCGCTTTGCATTAATCCAGACCATCTTATCCTCGGCACTCAAGCCCAAAATGTTGCCGACCGCGAAGAGCGTGGGCGTCGAAAAAATATTAATGGCGAGCAAATTGGCACAGCAAAACTGACAGAAAATGATGTCCTTGCTATTAGGGCATCAGATTTATCAGATGCTGAGTTAGCTTCCGCCTATAATGTTCACAAGACAACCATCTGGCTTATCAAGTCCGGCAAATCGTGGAAACATCTAATCTGCGTTGATGCGCAGAAGGTAGGATAACATGGCAGTTAATTTAAGTGCAATCAGGGACTTACTGCTCCCGGGATTGCGCGGGGTGGAAGGAAAATACCCGCAGATACCCAGCCAATGGGATAAAATGTTCGAGAAGAGCAAATCAAACCTCGCTCTCGAGCGCACCGCTGAAATGCGTTACCTTGGCTATGCCGCAATCAAGACTGAAGGCGGCGCCGTTTCGTTCGACAACAATGCGTCAGAGCGTTACGTCTATAACCAAGAGCATTACGAAATTGGTCTCGGCTACGCGATCACTCGTAAGGCAATCGACGACAACCTGTATAAGACACAGTTTGCTCCTACGAACCTTGGCTTGGTTGAATCTTTCAGCCAGACAAAAGAAATCTACGCAGCAAACATCCTCAACACGGCGCAGACCTACAATGCTGCGGTCGGCGGTGACGGCGTGTCCCTGTGTAACCTCAACCATCCAATTGACGGCGGCGTTATCGCAAACACGCCAACAGTTCAGGTTGACCTTAACGAGTCTTCATTGCTTAACGGCATGATCGGCATCAGAACTCAGTTCCGCGACATCGCTGGCCTGAAGATGTATGCCCGTGGTCGCAAGCTGATTATCCCACCAGCTCTCGAGCCAGTGGCAATCCGCCTGACGAAAACGGAACTTCGCCCCGGCACTGCAAACAACGACGTCAATGCGATCCTCTCGACCGCTGGTGGCCTTCCAGAAGGTTACATGGTCAACGATTACTTGACATCGCCTTACGCATGGTTCCTTCTCACAAACATCAAAGGTTTGGTGTATATGGAGAGAGTGCCTTACGAAATGGACATGCAGGTAGACTTCACAACTGACAACCTACTTGTGAAGGGCTATGAGCGTTACAGCTTCGGCTACTACAACTGGCGTTCGATCTACGGCTCGTTCCCAACGTCGTAACATGGTGGGGGCCGCTGCTTGCAAGCCCCCATCTTCGCTCAATGAAAGGGCCTCGTAATGGCTACAACTACTTTCACTGGGCCCATTACGGCGGGCTCAGTTCTTGATACAACAGGCACAACACCCGGCACCATTGATAATACTGGTGGCGTCACGCTTGCTCAAACTTCGTCTATCACGCAGTCTGCAACCAGCGCGGCAACAACCATTGTCATCCCAGCGGGAAGCACGATCCTCGAAGTTTTCGTGGGCGTGACGACCATATGGAGTGGCGCGGCGGCAACTTTCACCATCGGCACGACGTCGGCTAACGCCAACGAACTCGGCGGCGGAACTGGCGCAGCGTTAGGTGTATCGGCTGTGACACCGTCAACTCAAGCGCAGACAAACCTTTGGTTTAATGTCGGAACTACTGACATTATCCTTTACGTTAAGTCTGCGAATGCTGGCGCCGGCGTGGGCTATCTGACCGTGCAGTATCTGCAAGGTCCGAACCTTATATCTTAATCGGAGAGTGCAATATGAAGCACATGATGCATAAGGCACGCTCTGAGCGTGCAACGGGCGGCAAAACCCCTCGCAAGATGAAGGTTGAAGCTGTCAACGAGCCAAATGATCCTCAAGGTGAATTTGACAAAGACGATGCTGCGGATCTGGATCAAACCTACACCGCTGGCAAGTCAAAGGTTGTCGAGGCTGCGCGTGAGCGTAAGCGCGGCGGTTCTTGCATGAAAAAAGGCGGCATGGCTGTCGAAGGCAAGAAGGCAAAAGACCGTATGGATCGCCCAGCTCGCAAGCGCGGCGGCAAGGTTGGCTCAGAGAAAAGCCCTCTGACTGAGGCTGCTCGCACCTCAGACCGTCCAAACGCTGACATCCAGTCAAAAGACGGCATGGATTGATCGGTGGGGGCTTAGGCCCCCATCTTTCCTTTGGAGAGCTTCGATGGCTGACAAGTGGATCTCAGGCGCCATTAAAAAACCCGGCGCTTTGCACAAATCCTTGGGCGTTCCTCAAGGTGAGAAGATTCCAGCTAAAAAATTGGCGAAAGCAGCGCATAGCGACAATCCAACGCTCGCAAAACGTGCTAATCTCGCAGAGACACTTAAAAAATTACACAAACGCCACGGCGGCGAAATCTAAGGAAATTAAACATGAGGCCAATTACGGTCACGGCTGGCCCCCTTCCCGCACCGGTCGCCAATGGAATTGCGATTGCCCAGACGCTTACGCAGGCTGGGAATCTTGCTCTTAACGGCAGCTATGTCAGTGGCGGAATTGCAACGCTTGGCCCTTATCAGCGCCGCGTTATCATTACGTCCACAGCAAACGATAGCGTTAATACTTTCACCATTAAAGGGCTCAGCCAAAGCGGCAGCGTTTTAAGCGAGACTCTTGTTGGTCCTAATACTGGCAGCGTTCAGAGCAATCTGAGCTACAAGACAGTTTCTTCTATTTCCATAAGCGGCGCCACGGTAGGCTCTGTCTCGGCTGGCACAAACACAGTCGGCTCTTCGACGTTTGTGATGTTTGATGCTTACGCCTTCCCGCAAGTATCAATTCAGGCCGACCCCAACGGCGTTACGGCCACGATTGAGCAAACGCTTGATGATCCGAATAGCCAGACAAATCCGATCCCTACCGCAAGCATGGTTTGGTTGCCTCATCCAGACCCGGCTCTCAATACGTTCTCAACGGCTGTGCAGGGCAACTACGGCTACGCCCCTGTGTATGCTCGCGTGACGGTTACGGCTGGCACTGGAACGGTAACGGCGACATTCATTCAAGCGGCATCGGTTCCTAAGTAATGGCAGACACACCCCTCACCTCTGGCCTTATCACAGGCAATTCAGGGCTGTGGGGTGGCGCGCCGGGGCTATCTAATAACTTTGGTTTGTGGACGCCTCCGGGCGGCCTTTTGGCGAACTCGGGCACCCAAGAGACCGTATTTCTAACAACTGAGTCGCTCGATCAGCTTACGACTGAGAGCGCGCAAGACATTACGACAGGATAAAATCATGGCATCCGTTACAATATCGGGTCTCCCCTCTACTTCCTCTGTTGACCCAACGAATGCCGCGATCCCCGTAACAAACAGCGGCACGACTTATAAGGCGACACCAAACGTCCTTATCGGCTCCGCTCTTGGCGCACCGCCAGCAATCGGCAATCTGACACCGAATGCCGGCTCATTCACGACAATGACCATTAGCAGCACGTTTACGCTGTCTGGAGGCCAGTTAATTCCTGTAGCAAATGGCGGGACTGGCTCTGGCACGGCAGCCGGGGCAAGAACCAACCTTGGCCTTGGCTCTATGGCCACGCAATCCGCTTCGGCTGTTTCGATAACTGGCGGCGCCATTGATGGTGTGACCATTGGCGGTAACAATCCAGCGGGCGCATCTTTTACGTCAGTGGGCGTTAATTCGTTTCTTTCTACGCCGATAATTCAGCCAAAGAACACGACGGGCATTCAATTTGAAGACGCCAGCAACAATGTCATGGCGACTTTTGGCGACAACAATACGCTTAACACAACCATCTCTCCTGCAAACGGCACTGTGACGCTAAGCCCAAGCGGAACGGGTAATGTTGTTATTGCCCCTGCGGGATCTCTTAGCACGCTCGACAATGTTACGATTGGAGGGACGACGCCAAGAGCTGGAACATTCGGAAATATCCAAGCGAACACGGCGGTTTATACAAACCTTATCCGCCCATCGGGATCAAGCACCCTATCCTTCTATAACTCTTTAGGAACGACACAGCTCTCTATTGCGGCTGGTGGCGGCGTGAACCTGACGGGCAATCGTCCTGTCTCTATTTCTCCGGTCAGCTCTACTGGATCGGTAACAATTAATCCTTTTGCCGGCGGCAATATGGATAAGGTGGTGATTGGCGCAACAACGCCAGTTAACGCCACGTTTAATACATTGACGGCTAATAGCACTGTTAATCTTAGCCCGGATAGCTCTGTTGTTAACATATCTCCAACAGGCTCCGTTGGCGGCGTTATTATTGATCCAGAGGCCGGTGGAACGCTTGATAACGTGCTTATCGGCGGCACGACCCCTTTGGGCGCTACAGTTACTGATCTCACCGCTACGGGAACAATTAATCTTTCTGGTAAAACCGTAACAATAGCCCCTCTAGGGGCTGGTGAAGTAATAATAAACCCAGCCACATTAAGCTATATGGACAATGTGGTTATTGGATTTACGACGCCGACTGTTGCACGTTTTTCTTCAGTATCGACAACAACTGGCCAGATAAGCACCACACCGACAAATGGTAATGATATTGCCAATAAGTCCTATGTCGATAGTGTCGCTCAAGGTCTTAACGTAAAAGCGGCTTGCGTTGTTGCAACGACAGCAAATCTCACATCGCTTTCTGGCTTGCTGACTATTGACGGCGTTACGGTGTCGGCGGGAAATCGCGTTCTTGTAAAGAACCAGACGACTTCCTCGCAGAACGGTATTTATAACGCGTCGGCAACGACATGGACTCGATCCTCTGACATGAATACTTGGTCAGAGGTTGTAGAAGCATTTACCTTTATTGAAAGCGGCACATTAAACGCCAATACAGGCTGGGTCTGCACGGCGCAAACTGGCGGCACGATTGACGTCACGCCGATGCCTTGGGTTCAGTTCAGCGGCGCTGGAACATACACTGCCGGAACCGGTCTTACGTTAACAGGTTCTCAGTTTAGCATTACAAACACGGCAGTCACGGCAGGAGGATACGGAAACGCATCTTCCGTGTCTTCGATTACGGTTAATGCTCAAGGGCAAATAACGGCAGCAAAATCTCAATCTATTATCATTACGCTTTCGCAAGTCAGTGATGCTGGCACAATAGCTTCGCAAGATGCTAATGCGGTAACAATTACTGGCGGCACTATCGACAACACATCTATTGGGGCTACGACCCCAGCGGATGGATCGTTCACGACTGCGCATGTAAATTTTGATGGCTCTTCACGCGCTTATGGCTCTCTCAATGTCGGCGTGCCAAGCCCTCAAGGTTCTGATACAGGCATCATCGCATCGTATATTGGCGACCAAGCGACGTATCTGCAAAGCATCATGCAGAACACTAACGACGGCAATACGGCATACACGACGTTCTCCGTCCTTAACGATACAGGCTTCTCCAATTACGGAGATTTCGGCGTAAATAGCTCGACATATAGCTATTCCGCAAACGGTTATCCTAATAACGCTTTGTCACTTCCGAATGCGACGTATCTTGAAAGCTACGGCGGCGATCTTTCTATTGGCACATGGCAAGAAAAAGCAGTTCATTTGATTGCCAATGCAGCCGTAAACACAGCGGATGCATTAACGGTTAATACCGATAACACGGTAACGATACCAACGATTAAAAATAACGTAACTTTTATCAAAGGCGGCGCTACAGGCGGTGGCGAGTTACTTCTCTCTATTAACGATTCTGCGGGTGTCGTTTCTCTTGTTCCGTCCGTTATTGGTTCGCCCAATAGTGGTGCTCTTATTGTTGATGTTGGTGACGCGAGTATATCGTCGTGGACATTTTCTGGCGGCGATTTATTCCCTAGTCAGGGCGCCACCAACATGACCAACGGGTTCGTGTTTATACCGGCAGCGGCTGGTCCTCCTACTGGAACGCCTACGGTTGCGACTGGAACTGCTCCTCTTTATTACGATACAACAGACGGCGCCCTCTACGCATATAACAGCGCGTGGCAAAGCATTAACTTGCAGCCTAATCAGCTAGAGGCGCGTGCAGCCCCAATGACAATTGCCACGACGACAGACACGGCAGTCTTATGGACGACGGTGGATGTGAACGGGACAAAACTGACATATGCGTCTGGGAAATGGACAAATAGCAGCTCACGCGCATTGACTGTTATTATCTCGACAACTGTCGCTTGGGACAATGTAGCTGGGGGAGCGAGAGTTGTTTATATCACGCGTAACGGCGACTCTACGACGGGCACGAACCGCATGGCAGAGTTCGACGTTGATGCTGGAGCTACTGACTTCGATGTCCAGAATGTCAATACAACAATCGCTCTTCAGCCGGGGGATTATTTCCAAGTTTGGGTCTGGCAGAACTCAGGATCTAATGTGGGAATAGGAAACGCAAGCGGCGGCATGAGTTCAGGGTATTCGGTTAGATTGCAAGCAACGGTGCTCTAATGTCCACCAGCAACACGTTTAACTTTAATCCGTCGCTAGGCGATTTTGTTACGAATGCTTTTGCTAAATGCGGCATTCGCAGAACAGAATTGACGGCTCAACATATGCAGGACGCTGCGTTTGAAGCCAATTTGTTGATGGGAGATTGGGCGGGAGATGGAATTCTGCTTTGGCAAGTTACTTCTGGTTCTTTTCCTTTAACACAAGGAACCATTTCTTATCCCATGCCAAACACAATTACGTTTCTGTTGGACGTTTATATAACTCAAGGTGGGTTTGATAGGCTTTTATACCCGATCTCGAGAACTGATTATGCTTCTTTGGCGCAAAAATACGTTCAAGGTTATCCAACATCGTTTTGGTATGATAAGTTATTAGATCCAAATATATATTTATGGCCACTCGCGGACTCTAATAACACTTACGTATTAAATTACTATTATATGGAGCACCAACAGGATAGTGTTTTGGCAAATGGAACCCAACAAGCTATTCCTTATGAATTTTACAGTGCATTCGCATCGGGACTAGCGTCACGCTTGGCATATATTTACGCTCCTGATAGAATTGCGCCTCTCGAAACAAAATATCAAAAAGACTGGCTGAGAGCTCAGGCCGTCGGATCTGAGAATGTTCCTGTAACGCTAAATGTCGGACTGAGTTCATACTTTAGGTGATTCAATGCCCTGTGTTTATGCCCATTTTCGCAAAGATAATGATGCCCCATTTTATGTAGGGGCTGGGAAAACTTCTTCTCGTGCGCATAATTTCTGGCATCACAGTAGAACTGATCAGCATAAACAAATTAGAAAAGATTACGGGGCTTATGCATCCGTTATAGAGGATTTTGAAGATCAAAAAATAGCTTATTTCTGGGAGCAAAGATGGATTAAGGCTCTCCGAAACAATGGGTATGATTTGGTTAATATTACTGATGGCGGAGAAGGTGTTCCCGGGTTGAGAATGAGCGACGAAGCAAAAGCTAAAATGTCCTCAAAAAAAATCGGAAAAACAAGCCCCAGAAAGGGGGTTAAGTTATCCGAAGAGCAGCGCGCTCGCATAGCTGAAAATGTTAAAAACCTTTGGTCTAATCCTGAGTATCGTGCGCATATGTCTAAGGTGCATAAAAAAAAGGATAAGGTCTAATGGGCTATGGTTCAATATCTGGACGCGCAAAAACAGACGTAAACAACCCAAAGGCGTTTGCGGTATGTGATCGTTGTGCGCGCTGGTATAACCATGTTGATCTAAGATGGCAGTATGACTATCGCGGCAGAACGCTTGCGAACTTGCGCATACTTGTATGCGATGACTGCTATGACGACCCGCAGCCTCAGTTAAAGCCAAGGATCATTCCACCAGATCCTGTTTCAATCGAGAATGCACGCGTCGAGTATTTTGCTAATTACGAGACGAATAATCGCTCTACAAGTGAGCCGATATTTCCGAGTCCGACAAATTACCCTGCAAATTTCTGGACTGGCATTCCAGTTGCGCCACAGCAATATGCTGACAACCGAATTACGCAGACGACCGATAACCGCGTCACGCAAACAACAGGCGAGGCGCCGTATGGCAATAATACGCTGCCCGGCACCAACTTTCAAGTTCCCGGAAACAATCAGCTTAGCGCCACGCAGGGATTGCCTTACGGATTTGATCAGATACCGAAAACAGGCCCACTTAATGGGAATAAAACGTAATGTTCTCTTGTCGTATTTGTGGAGAGGAAAAGGACCGAGATTCCTTCTACATGAGGAAGGATAGCGGAAAACTACTCACAGAGTGCAAAGAGTGTCATTACAAGAGAACGGCAGAATGGCAGAGTATAAATAAGGATAAAGTTCGTGCTTATGTTCGCAAGTCGTGTAAAAAAGCTTACGACGCGGACCCGGAAAAGTTTAAAGAAAAAGCTCGGGAAAAAAGAACAAAAAACCCTGAACTACATAAGTTAAGGGTTAAACGCTCTTACGAAAAGATGCGAAGTAACCTTACAGAGCATGAGAAAGAACGCCGCCGCCGCAACGCTGCTAATTTTAGGTGTAATAATATTACTAAGGCAGCCGAATACCAACGTAATTGGAAGCAGCGTCACCCAGAAAAACATTGTGCTAAACAAGCCAAAAGGCGCGCACAAAAAAATAATGCTACCCCAACGTGGCTCACAAGTATTAATTTAATGCAGATTCAATGGTATTATGACGCAGCAAAAATGATGACAGAAACGAGCGGCGTTCCACATGAGGTAGATCATATCCACCCATTAAAAGGAAAAGGCTTCAACGGTCTTCATGTTCCTTGGAATTTACAGGTGCTTACAGCATCTGATAACCGTAAAAAACACAATAATTTCAAGGAGTTTTGACCTTGGCGAACATTCAGATTCCAAACCTTAGCGCGGCAACGGCTCTCAATGGCACTGAAGAGCTGGAAGCGGTTCAGAATGGGTCTTCTGTTCGTGTTACGGCAGCTCAAATTGCGGGTGTTGCTGTAGCGCCAACCGGACCGACCGGAGCCACTGGACCTACTGGAGCGACCGGCCCCTCTGGAACCGGACCAACTGGCCCCACGGGAGCAGCTTCAACGGTCCCCGGTCCTACTGGGGCGCAAGGTCAAAGCATTACTGGGCCTACTGGCGCCGCCTCATTTGTCGCTGGACCGACTGGCCCTACTGGGTCTCAAGGTGCTCAATCAACAGTTCCGGGGCCTACTGGTCCTCCCGGGTCTGGCCCAACCGGTCCAACTGGACCTATCAGCGGCGGATTCATTTATAAGGGTGTCGTTGCGACAATTGCCGATCTCCCGCCATCTGGAAACACTACAGGTGACGCTTATACGGTTACAGGATCTGGCGGCGACCTGTTTATCTGGAACGGTT
>Ga0007824_1000049_pt1 | contig 29629 bp, 29 predicted proteins | sample CryBogCBE05Oct08_FD_71225 | JGI IMG/M metagenome (GOLD analysis project Ga0007824, IMG submission 71225) | Freshwater microbial communities from Crystal Bog, Wisconsin, USA - CBE05Oct08 | ecosystem: Environmental > Aquatic > Freshwater > Lake | place: Crystal Bog, Wisconsin, USA | collected... | reverse complement strand
CATGGTCCCATTGCGCGAGCATATCGTAAAATAGCTTCAGCCCCTTCGCTTGAGCTCTCGGAGTCGGTCAGCCAGAATGTCTCGCCGCCGAATCCCGCGCTTTCAGCGTCACAGGTACACAGAAGACCCAAAAGCCGTGAAGACAACCGCTAATCAATCTCCCATGCAAAGATGAAATGAAAAAGTTTTTTTGAAGGATACATTCCAGTAGTACTTTTTTTGCACTACTCTTCTTGGGCTCGTGCTTATGCATCATAGCACTGTACCTACCCCTTCAGATCAACTCAGACTTTTTGCCGTGACCGTTACTGATACCAAGCTTCCACCATTTCTTCAAGGAAACGATTTTAGCAGCATTAAAAAATGAGCAATCTCCCCTTCGAAAATAGATCCTGAGCCTGCCTGCAGACCTGAAGAAATTACCATTTAAATTAGTTTAATATCTTCGTGAAAATAGGCTCTCTGTCCATCGGTTCTTAGAGAACACTGCCTATGGGGACATATTGGAAATGTTTAATAGAAACAACATCAATGACTCAGCCGTATCAGTAATCACTCAAATACCAAGGCTCAAAAACCTAAAGCTTCCCGACAATCAAATCACAGTTAAAGGGTTTCTGAAGATGCTTGCCCTGAAGGAGCTTGAAGATTTAGATCTCCGCCATAGCCACCTTTGCACCCAAGGCTTGCCCCAGTCAGCATCAAAAAGTTAACTCTCAACCACAACCAAATCATACATGAAAACGCGCTTTACATTGCCAAAATACAAGACGTTAAAATATTAAATATTATTTAAAATAAAATCGGAGATACAGGGCTACCGAAAGTAGCTTTTTTCTGTAAAGCGGACTGAATACATAGAAAGAGCATGCAATAAAGGCTTGCTTGAAAAATGCTCATTGGTTCACTCAATGATCAAGTACCCTCAGAACCCCAAAATGCTCTCAGACTTCCTGAAAATCTGGATGGGTTCAATACATTCATTTTAACTTTAACTCTTGGAAAAAGAAGACTTGGGTTAGGGGGTCAAGATTGAGGCTTTTGGATAGGGTCGTTCCAGACCATAGGGTCAACTCAGCGCCCACGTCGTAAAAACTTGACCCGACCTAAAGAGACAGGTACATTGAGGACGTTTCTTCGAGACGCGGGCTTAGCTCAGTTGGCTAGAGCGCCACGTTGCCAACGTGGAGGTCGAGGGTTCGAGCCCCTTAGCCCGCTCCATTCTGCAGGAACCGATGAAGGCAACTCACTCCGGTTGAGCTTTTGGGTAGATCCGAAGAACAACTTTAGGAGTTTTATGTCTTTTTTTGGTTCCGTTTTTGAATACGCCTCCCGTGGAGGCTATATGATGATTCCCTTGCTGATTTCAGGATGCCTTGCAGGAGGAGCAATCCTGGAGCGCCTTTTTTTGTTCCATCATAGTTTTCGTATTTCTCAAAATTTTCTCCAAAAAGCCTATGCTTTCATGGAATCAGCGGAAATCCAACAAGCTCAAAAGCACTGTGCTTCCGCAACTCATACACCTGCGGGCTCTGTGCTTCACTGCGCACTGAATTACTGGAATCGTCCTTTAGATCAAATGCAACTTGCCATCCAAAACGAAGCAGAATCCTGGGTCTTTACTTTAGAAAAAAGAATGGATCTGATTGATACAGTCATCACCGCAGCTCCCTTAATGGGACTTCTAGGTACCATCACCGGAATGATGGCTTCGTTTCAAGGTCTTTCTGAAAAAGGCATGCATGAACCCCAAGCGATCACAGGAGGTGTGGCAGAAGCACTGATTGCAACAGCTACAGGTCTAATCATTGCTTTAGTTTGTCTAGCAGGCTACAACCACCTCAATGCTCAAATCAAAGAATTCATCGCCTCCCTAGAAAGATTAGGCGGACGTCTGCTGGTGACGCGCATGGAACAGGAAAGAAAAAAAAATCTCACATGAAGATTCGAAGGGCCTCTGCCAGACGCGCTCGCATTGAGATCATTCCCATGATTGATGTTGTTTTTTTTCTCCTCGTTTTTTTTATGATCTCCTCGCTTTCCATGTCTCATGTACACGGATTACCTGTCCATCTGCCTAAAACTTCTGCAGGGGAGGGACCTGGGAGCAATCATACTCTCATCACCATTCAAAAAGACGGAACTCTCTTCATCAATGGTATTTCAAGTAGCTTAGAAACTTTAGGCACTCAACTTGCTTACGCGATGAAACTCGTACCTGATAATGTCGTTGTCCTGCATGCAGATACCCAAGCAAATTACGGATTCATTATTGAGGTCATGGCAGAAGCTCGTAAAATTGGTGTACGTAAGTTTGCTTTAGCGACAGACCCTCACCCATGACTGAATCCCAGCAATTCTTGCTCAGTGCCTTTCTTGCATTGCTGATAGAATTTTCAGTCCTTGGTATTTTAGGCCATAAGCGTCAGATCCAGCAGGAACCTGCGTTCTTCGCAGAAACTGAGCTGCTTGAAATGCCAAAAAAACTTGTTTCAGAAAAAAAAACAACGAACAAAAATCCCGCTCTGAGGATCAAGCCTACTCAAAACCAAGGAAACAAACTCTCCCTTGAAACCAGCAATGCCCTGCAGGAGGGTGCGTCCCCTTCGCGTTCTCACGGTCCCATCCCACTTCACACACCCACACCGACTATTCCTGCACGCTTTCATGAAAAAGACTTGCATCAAGAAGCGATTATTGAGTTTCGCGTCGATACCCAAGGGCATGCTACTGCCAAGCTACGCCGTTCCACGGGAGAAAAAGAACTCGATACCCTTGCTCTAGAAACAGCTTGGAAATGGAGATTTCAACCTGCCGAAAAAGACGGCAATCCCGTTGAATCGAAATTTTTGGTAAAAATGCTCTTTGAAGTAAAATAAGCCACCCAACCTACACCTGATTGTCTCGCTCCAACAAGAATTCTGCCGAAAAAGAGTAAAATCGATTTATGATAGCAGGTATGACAACCTTTCAAAGTACAGTTTATGCTTTTACTTATGGGCTCACACAGATCCTTCCCATTGGAGCAAAAACACACACGGACTTTGTAACCTACCTCACAGGCTGGCAACCCCCTGGAGAAGAATTTATAGGCGCGTTACAATGGACCTCATTTGCAGTTCTCTTTCTCCATTTTAGACATGACTGGGCCAGTATGATTTCAAGCACACTTCGAGTTCTTCTATTTCGTCAGCGTCCCATGAGCATGGATGAAAGACTTCCTGTATTTTTGGGAATCACAGCATTTCCTGTCATCTGTACTTTTTACTACCTGAACTATCAAACCATCACTTTTCCTTTGATTTTTTTATCTATCTCCTTTTCTGCTATGGGAGCTGCTATTTGGACCTTTGATTTTTTAAGCAAAAAGAATAAGAGCATGTGCGATTGGTGCTGGTTTGATGCAGCTTGGCTAGGAATTTCTCAAGCAACTTGTGTGATTCCAGGAGGAGATCCGGTCAGCTGTGCCTTAATGGGTGCATTTTTTTTAAATTATCGAAGAGACGCAGCATTAAAATACGCGTACTTAAGCACGACCCCTCTGCTTCTCATCCAGGGCATGCACCAAAATCTCAGCTGGTCCACAATCACCTCCTCAGATCTCAGCTTGCTTTCTTGGATCACAGCAATCAGCGTTGCTTTTTTTACCGGACTGCTTTCTTTAGGAGGAGTCTTCAAACAAATTCAAGAAAAAGGTGTGGGAAAATACAGTATCTACCGATTCCTTTTAACGCTAGCCATCTGCGCAAGCTACTGGATTAAATCCTAATTACAGTACTGATTCGCTCCGACACCCGAAAAACTATAGGAGTAAAGAGATGCCTTCGCTTGAGTACTTAAAAAACTCAGAGGACAAACAGGCTTCCCGTCCACATCGATCTCAAATGTCACGGGAGCACCTAAGCTAGCAACAGTTCCCACGACACTTCCCTGAGGTACATAAACTCCTGCAAAAGTACTCGAAGAAAATCCTCCAAGCACTACAGAAACGCGTGCATTGTACAAAATTTTCACTTTTGTCCCAAGATTTTCCACCACAAGACCTGAAATAGGAGCATAAATCTGTGTTTGTAACGAAAAACCCGACCCCGTCAATGAAAAATAGGGAGATGCTTGTGTGTAAGGACCATTGAGCACCACACCCGTCATAGAACTACCTAAAGGTAAATTCATCATCCCAAAAGGCATGAGGGAAGGATTTCCCAACAAGTTACCCATAGGATCCTGATTCGAACCACATCCCAACAGACCCAAAATTAGAAACCAACCCCCAAATTTCATAAATTCACCCTCAAAGAAAGAGAAGGCGCCCAAACCAAATACCCCGATGGAAAAAGAACCATAACCGGCATCTCCCAGACCAGACCAAAACGCTCACCGAAAGAAAAATCAACCCCAGAAACTACCCTCCCAGAAAAAACCAGCTGATTCACACCCACCGAAGTACCTGTAGAAAAAAGTAAGGAATCTACGAATGATCCTAACTGAGTGGCAAAAAAAAGACGCACATCACCCACCGTAGCGTTAAATCTGGGACCTAGAAGAATACCCATACGATTCAATGCAATGCCTGTGTTATTTCTGACAGAAAATCTTTCATACAAAACAGAAGATTGCAATTGCACCCATGACTTGCACCAAAAAGGAAAAGGAGACCAAAGCTGAAGCACTCCACCCGGACCAGGCGATAGCGTTTGGTAACTATCCCCCATCGGAATGGCATACGTCGGTCCAACACCCACAGAAAGATCAGAGGCGAATACTTCTGAAAAACCCAGAAACATTCCCACGATAACGAAAAAGAACCTCAACTGTACCCCCCCCCCTCCTCGCACTCTTAACGAGAATGCTTCTGATAATCAACCATTTCCTTGAGCTCTTTACCCACTTTAAAAAAAGGAACCCGCTTAGGCCGCACCTGCACTAACTCCCCCGTTTTAGGATTACGCCCCTGATAACTTTGATAATTACGATTTACAAAAGAACCAAAACCCCGAATTTCCACCCGATCATCTTGTTTTAATGCCTCAGCCATCATATCAAACACTAAATTCACCACGATCTCAGATTGCCTATGCTGCAAAGACGCAGCCTCAGCAATTAAATCGATCAGATCTGCCTTGGTCATACCTACTCCTTCACGAAAAGACTAAAACTGCCCAATGATCTAACACTCGCACTCGAAAATCAATGCCATTTCATAAGAGAAATAAGAGTCTCAAAAGCAATCAGCAAGATAATCGTCATTTCAAGCACGGTCTCCCGCTTCGACTTCAATAATTCGACAATGACCTCGACACTTTCCTGAATGATTTTGATTTTGTAGTCCAAGGCACGATAACGCACCCCAATTTCAAACATCAGCTTTAACTCTTGATGAAATTTATCCAATTCAGGATTCTCCCAAGTTTCATCGGGAGAATCGACAATGTACAGATTGGAAATGATTTCTTGCTTCGTATTCATACAAAGACCAATGAATTTCATTAAATCTGCGCTACTTCCCAGCATCTTCCCTTGACTGCGAAGCATTTTAGAAAAACTATTCGTTTTGATGAGCAGGTTCTCAATGAGGGTTTCGTAATAGTCTAAAGCAGTACTTTCCGCAAGAAGCATGCAGGTGGTTTTGATCATCTCATAAGTAAGCTCAGATACGACCACACGATCAAAAAAAACCTTAGAGCCAGAATGCTGCCTGACCTCTAAAATAAATTGATCACTGGCTCGAACCTGATCGGATGACTCAACCGAACCTAAGCACTCCTGAATCAACGCAAGTGCTTTTTCTTGCAATGACTCTGAAACATTAAAAAAAACGACAGAACCGTAGTTGTAGATAAAAAGATAAGCTTCCGCACTCAAACGCACTACCATCTCATAGTTAGAAAACTCCAAAAGGGGCTCAGGCCAATGCTCTCGAAGCTCTTTAAGTCTCAATTTTTCGGCAACATGAATGGATCGAAGTTGATACATAGCTTCATTCTCGAGGCTTGAGAGAATAAATAGGAGTCACCTCTTTGACACCTTTGATATTCCAAAGATTCAAAAGAAAATTCTTATGAGAATGATGATGCCCCACGTAATTCACGGTGAGCGCCTGGTATTTTCCACGAACGACGACCTGCCAATCATGCAAAGTTAAATCGTGATCTTTTAAAGAATGATCGACGATTGCTTTGACTTCTTCCACAACCCCATCAATGAGAATCTCGCAACTAAAATGAATGGACCTACCTAAAATACGATCTTCAAAAACGGTAGTAGCAACAAGGACCAAAAGCACACTGAACGAACAAAAAATGGCAATGTCAGTATGACCGATCCCGATGCAAATTCCGATAGCAGCGACAATCCAAATAGTCGCTGCAGTGGTCATTCCTTGAATGGTCCCACGAGCTTGAATGATGCATCCCCCTCCTAAAAAACCAATGCCAGAGACAATTTGAGCAACAAGCCTGCCGGGATCAGCATAATGACCAGTTCCTGAAAAACTCATAGCCAATAAAACAGACAAGGAGGTGTAAAGGGTAGAACCTAAGCAGATGAGCATATTGGTCTTCATGCCGGCGGGCTTATTTTTTAACTCCCGCTCAAATCCAATCAAACCACCGCACAAAATAGAAAAAAATACACGAGGACCAAAAAACTCCAAAAGCTGAAGGAAGGTCCAATGGGGATCACCAGCCACCTTCAGACTCTATCTTGATTTTCATTTTTCCCGCAACTGCAAACTCAGTACCGATACGTAATCACAATCTGTCCTGTTAAATTTATTTGACTTCCATCTAAAAACCCCATCACACCACCCCCTCCTCCTACCCCCCAATGACCAAAATACTCCCGAAAATAAAAAAAACTCACTCCGACCACAGGAAACGCTTGCGCATGCTGCCGACTGAACGTCCATTTTAATTCAGCAAGATCTCGATTTTTTACTCCCCAAGCAGTTGCCTGATCAACCTGCCAAAGAGGAAATGAAAAAAGTTGGTTAGAAATCAAAGAAATCTCCTGAGAAGGAAAGCTAGGAAGCCTCATTCTTGAAGAAATACCCAATGCTTCCCACCAAGAGGCCACATTTTGAGGAGTGTAAAAAAAATAATGAAAAGCCAAGCGATAACTCCAATCGCGGCGAGGCACATACTCCAACTCAGGTCCGGACTGGTACTGATTCAAAGCCCCCTGAGGCATCTGGTGTAAATGAAAGCCAAACCGGTATTGCAAGCGCATCTGAGGGTACTGAGCAGAAAGCTCCTCATCAGAAAGATCATCTTCAAAAAAAGCCTCGGACTCTAAATTAAGTTGCCGCTGAAACCCCTGCATTTTAGCCTCTTCTTCGAAGGAGTAATAAGTACTTGCAGGCGCACGCGGTCCTGGATCAGTCAAGGTCTGTTGAGAGACATGCCCCAAAAACCAGATATAACCCAAGACAATCTGGGCTCCCCCATGCAGATACGAGGCATAAGACATCTTGTCGTACTGAATCTGCACATCAGTGATCCAATGCGGCAAAACATCGATCTGAAATCCCCCTTGCCAAGAGATGAATCGCGGAACAGAAGTTTCCCAAAGGAAGCTATAACCTAAATCGAAATTCCAACCCAAACCATAGGCCTCACCCCCTTGATCTTCGGAATCCACGGCTTTCTGCCAGCTTGTTTGAACATGGTCTTTTTTTTGAGAAAATCCTAACCACTGACCCCTTCCCAGCAGTCCCAAGACACTTGAGGAACGAAACTGACTCTCTCCAGCAAAAACACAAGAGCTCATGAGAAGCAAAAGCAGTCCTTTTTGCAAAACCCCACCCATTCACAGACCTTACCGAAAAGAAAAACGACAACACAGAAAAAAAAAGTTCTTCTTTTTTCTGCTCGTGCTAATCTAGTCTCAAAGGAGATAGTATGGAGAGGTTTGCACTTTTCAGTTTTGACGGTCTGATGCTGATCCTACGCTGGTTGCATCTTTTTTTTGGAGTGATCTGGATTGGTCATTTGTACTATTTCAATTTTGTTCAGGGCGCTTTTTTTGCGGAAACAGACCCAAGCACCAAGTCCAACGCCATTCAGAAGCTTGTACCTCGCGCTTTATGGTGGTTTCGATGGGGTGCCATGTACACCTTCTTAACAGGTTTGCTCTATGTTGGCCTCAAAGGCCATCAGGGAGGATTTGGCATTTATGAAACTTCTTGGGGACTTGCTATTCTTACAGGAGCAAGTTTAGGGACTTTGATGTGGGCGAATGTCTGGTTCATCATCTGGCCCAACCAAAAAATCGTCATTGCTTCCGCTACCCAAGCAGCTCAAGGAGGCAAGCCACTTGCTCATGCAGCGGCTTCTGCAAACCGTGCTTCCATTGCCTCTCGAACCAATACGCTGTTTTCGATCCCTATGCTTTTTTTTATGGCTACAGCAAGCCATCTTCCTTTAGAAATTTCACCTGAAAGAAGCCTGATGCCTTTTGTACTCACGATGACCTTGCTTTTAGGCGCCCTGGAATGGAATGCCATGCGAGGAAAGATGGGTCCCATGGCAAGTGTGCGAGGCGTGATTCATTCAGGATTCGCACTTACCTTAGGCATTTACGTACTTCTCGAGATCCTCACGAAGTGACATGATTTTCTTCCTCTTCTTAGGAGCGATAGAAGCTCAAGCTCGTACCCCCTCCGAAGCACGCGGAAACATCGTATACCAGACCCATTGCACTTCTTGCCATCATTCTGAGCCCAAGCGCAATGGGTCTCTGGGCCCCGCTGTTGCCGGAGCGTCTGAAGAGCTTCTCCGAGCGCGCATTCTTGAGGGAAAATACCCAGAAGGCTACAAGCCCAAAAGACAAACAAAGATCATGGTGCCTCTTCCCACCCTGAAAGAAGAAATAAAGTCACTTTACCTGTACTTAAATCAACCTTCGAAATAAATCCTTACAAGTCACTAGCGCGTCTTCCCCCGAAACATCTTTCGATGGGATGGTCTAGTCTGATGTATCGGATAAACTGAAAGAACTACCTGCTTTCTGAAAACTCAACCAGTCTAGGAATGAACTTCGTTGGATTACTGGCCAATTTAAAAAGATCAGTTGTTTTTCCACATTTAGGACAACTCGCCATTTTTTCAAATCTTATTTCTTGGATCTCGGTCTCCGCTCTGAGAGCTTTTTTTGCCTGCATCAAAAGGAAAAGACTGATTACATGTCGCGCAGAAAAGGCGAACTTTAATCAGCTAAATTATTCCATAAAGCATAGAACTTCGCTGCTCTCTTCCAAGCACGACTCGCAGTATTCGCGACAGCGATCATAGAAATAATTTATACAACGGATATTCCAGCGCTTTTTTGTTTTGGGTTCATTTTTTGCATCTAATTGCCTTGTATGCTCTGGAGAACTTGGGAATGTCGTCATTAAATCAGAATGTGATATGATGAATTGCATAGAATCAAAAAATGACTTTATTGGTTGACGTATTCTATTAATTTCTGTGGATTTTACTTGATCAAAAATAAATTGATACTCATTATTTTTTTAATAGAAATAAATAAAGCTAGATTCTAATTTTCTTTGAGGTTTGTTTTAAATCCTTCGTCGCAACAAGCTTTATCTGAATACATATAAAAATTAGAAAAATAATTAGCAAAATCTTTAAACGCTGCAAAATCATGAACATTTGCTGAAGTAACGTCACAAAGAAATTGGATTCGGAATCGATCCTAAATTCAATGAGCCCACTACCTGTAGTTTTAGACCATAATAATAATACATTTTTTTGATGCACAAAAACCCCTTGCTAGATCAGAAGCAACTTTTGCTCTTCCGTTTCGGCTTGATCGTTCTTTCTTCGCAAGCATTGCTCTATTTGAACTACGATCATCAAAATTAATCGAGAGAGAATTTTAATTATTTTTAATGATATTTTTGTTCCTGCACAACTTAATGAGCGGATACAATTATAAATTTAATTTCTAGTTTTATTCTTATATGAATTTACTGACCGCAAACTCCTGTAAAAAGATTAACTAAAAAAAATAGAAACTAGTCTAAGAAGAAAAACTACAAACAGTATTTGCAAAAGGCAAAAAATCCCTCACATCGCACTACCAATAGCATACCAGTTTAGTGAATGTTTAAGTCGTTTTCTTATTGCTAGTGAATCTTTTTTTCATAACATTTCACTTTTCTTCTTACATGAAATCATTTTTCTGCGTGATTGCCACCCAAGAATTATTTTTGCACCAAATACGCTCTACGATTTCTACCCACACTTAAAGCTTTTCAAAACGTTCTTTGAGAGGAAAATGCTCCATGACTTGACTAACAAGGCGATGACTTATTTGAAAGCAAACAAAAGCTTGATATCTTCGTCTGTGAAACGAATACCCGCACCGTAAAAATAAGGAAATTTACGATTTATCTTCACAAAAGACTCAATGCCCGCATTGAAGTAAACCCAATCGTAAGGGAAAACCTGTAGAGCAAGACGATCATGCACCGAACCTACGGAATTTCTGACATAAATGTCATTCTTTAAAGCAATCTTACGCAAATCCTGGTTAGGACCCAAATAAAAAGTCGCAGAAAAAGCTCCATCCCCATAAAGAGCACCCAAAGCAAGATCCAAGCGTGAAAAAAACACCTTGCCCAACATCAATGTAAAAAGTAACCCCGTTTGATCTGCCACCTGGGTCTGAGTCGTCACCTTCTGCCCGCCTGAAGTCGTGGTCACCGTCGTATTAGAAAGCTTCCCTCGAGAATCAGAAGCAATACCGAGCAAGTAATACCTGTCTTTTTTCGGCCAAATGCCTAATTGAAAATAACCTCGGCCTCCATCATAAGCAGGTAAAGCAGCACCTCCTAAATCTAGGATAAATTCTACTTCATTGTAGCGATTGAGAAAGCGATTCGCATTTTCCAAAATTTTTTTAATCTCTTGAGCATAACTCGGATCATTCAAAATCATCCCTAAGGATCCGGTCCCCTGATTAATCCGAGTGAACACAGCACGCAACTGCTCAATAGCATCTTCCAGTTTGACCAAAGAGCGCTGAGCGCTACGACTTAAATCTCCCCCCGGAGAAAGCGTCGTGCTTGCATTGGCTAAAACGTGGTTCAGCTGAGACAAGATTTTTTTCAACTCGTCAGAATTCAAAGAACTATCCAAGCGCGAAGTTAACTTACCGACTTCCTGAAGCACTTTGCCCATTTGATCAACCAATCGATTGACATCCTGAGTATCTGATCCCATATGTACCTGACGCCCTCTCTCCAAACTGCGAGGAGCAGCAAAAGCCTCGGGAAAAAAGAAATTCCTCCAAACCGAGCGAGGCTTTTGATCACCGTTTTCAGACGAAGCGGGTAAAAAATCTCCGTAAGAAGTCGCAGGAGCCGTACGAAGCACAGGCTTAAACTCTAAAAACTTGTCCCCCAAAAAACCTTCCCCACGCACATAAGCTTTAGTCTCAGAAGAAATCGCCACAGGCGCTGTGATACAAACCCCCAAAACAACATGGGATTCAAAAAGATCGACAGATTTCAAATAACCAATTTCAATACCTAAAGAGCGCACAGGAGATTTGTTTTTTAATCCCATAGCATCATTCAAGCTCACATAAACAAGCTGACAAGGCCTCCACCAATAAGGACGATTACTGATCAGAAGTAAAAGAACCCCAATAGAAAACAACCCCAATAAAGAAAAAAAACCGACCTTCAACCGAATAGATAAACTATAATCAGATCTGTTCATGACGTCACCTTCAAGGTTTTTATTCCAATTGGTAATAAAGCAGTCAGGAAATAATCACTCAAAAGAATCAGCAGCAAAGAAGCCACGACCGTACTACGTGTTGCCTCCCCCACCGCTCGAGCACCACCGTAAGCTCGAAATCCATAAAAACACCCGATACACGTGAGCAACCCCCCAAAAACACAAGACTTCACCAAGCAATGGATTAAATCGATAGTGGCTACCATTTTAAAATAATGGCTCCAGTAAGTAGGATACTGAAGACCCATGGCAGTGCAAGACACCCAGCTCGCCGTGAAAGAACCAATGATCACAAAAAAAATACTTAAAAAAGGAACCATACAAATACCTGCAATCATACGAGGAACAGCCAAGTACTCCAAAGGATTCACCGCCATCACCTCCAAAGCATCAATTTGCTCAGAAATACGCATACTGGAAATTTCAGCAGCAATTGCCGCTCCGGCCCTCCCTGTCACCATGAAACTTGCAACCACCGGACCCATCTCACGAAAGAGCGCCACCCCCACGGTACCACCGAGCAAGGCTTCTGCCCCAAAAAGGTGCAACGAAACATAAAGCTGGTAACCCAAAACAGCTCCCATAAAGCCCGCAGCAGCCGCATTGATCCCAAAAGACTGAACCCCAATAAAAAGACAACTCCTAAAAAATAAATCCCTCCTTCTCACTAAAGAAGGAAGTACCCGAAAGACCTCCCAGAGAAAAATAAAAAAATCTCCACAAATAATGCTACAGGTGAAAAGGAGCGAAGACCATTTGGAAAAAAGACTCATGCTACCATCATAAGAATAGAGGAGATAAAATCAAGTGCGCTTGTTTTCAAAATTTGTTCTCCGTCATGCTCTCAGTATTGGCCTCCTCGGCACCGCCTTAGGCGGCTTGGGAGGCTATTATACCATTCAACTGTACCAAAACCTTCGCACAGAAATCCACGAACTGCTTCCTACACAAGCTCGAAGTGTGATCGATCTTCAAGAAGTCTCCCATCGCCTCGAATCTATCGAGCACTTAGCCGTTTTAGTGTTCTCAGACTACCCTCAGCACAGCAAACGCTTTGTCAATGACTTGGTCAAAAAACTAGAAAAAACCCCTCGATCTACCATTGCAAGCATTGATTACAAAATCGATCGTGAGCTACTTTTTTTTAAGCAACGTCAAGCTTTGTTCATGGAACTTGAAGATCTCAAAAAAATTCACACCTACCTCACGAAGCGAATCGCCTATGAGAGGGAACTTTACAACCCCCTCACTATTTTTAGCAATCAGGAAATTCCCGAACCCCAATTGGATTTCATGGTCTTAAAAAAGAAATACGAGGGCCGAACCAAAACCTACGAAAACTTCCCGGAAGGATACTATGCCACTTCCGATGGAAAAAAAAGAGTCGTTTTAATCAATCTTCCTGGAAAAGCAGGAGGTATTGAAAACTCCCTTCGGCTGAAAAAAACCGTTCAAACCGCCATTGAGCAATTAAAGCCACAAACCTATAGCTCAGACCTTCAAGTCCATTTTACGGGTGCAGTGGAAGATACCATTGAAGAACAAGAGGCCCTCGTAGAGGATCTCGTTTGGTCAACCCTCATCGTGATTGTCCTAGTCTCAGCGGGGATGCTTCTTTTTTATAAAAATATACGTGCGACAATCGCTTTAATCTTAAGTCTTTTCGTAGGAACTCTCTGGACTTTTGGGGTATCTTTTTTTTGGGTAGGCTACCTAAATGCCAATTCTGCATTTTTAGGAAGCATCATCATAGGCAATGGCATCAATTTCGGGATCATTTATCTTGCTCGTTACCTAGAAGAACGAAGAAAACGTCATACCCATTCCCGAGCCACTTATACCGCCATGACAAAAACAGCGACCTCTACCTGGACTGCCGCCTCAGCAGCCGGACTTTCTTACGGATCCCTCATGCTCACAAGTTTCAGAGGATTTAACCAATTCGGCATGATTGGCCTTTTTGGCATGATCTTGTGCTGGTTAAGCGCTTACACGCTGCTTCCTTGCTACCTAACCCTATTTGAACGCATACGACCCTTAGTCCAAGCCCATGCAACAACCAGCGTCGGTTTTTTATCCCATATGCTTGCTAAAACAGTCTCAACTTTTCCACGTACCATCTGGAGGCTTGCTTTTTTCGTGAGCTTGATCTGTGCCCTGAATTTGCCACGCTTTAACAGCCGAATTCTTGAAACCAACCTCTCCCGGCTCAGAAACAAAGCAAGCTTAGAACATGGATCCGCTTATCTCTCCCAGTACCTCGATACCATTTTTCAGCACTACCTTTCCCCCCTGGTCATTCTCCCTCACTTACCAGGCAACACAGAAAAAATAGCGCATGCGTTAAAAGAAGAAAAACGCCTTCATGAAAACACCTTGCTCGGATCTATTCAAACCATTCAGGACTTTGTCCCTACCCAACAAGAGGAAAAAATCCGCATTTTAAAAAGCATTGCCAAGCAACTTCCACCTTCGCTTCGTAAGCAACTCAGCACAGAAGACCGAAAACTACTGAGGGAGTTTTTACCCCCAGAAGTACTCAAACCCTTCGGCATCAAGGATCTTCCTCCCTTAGTCCTTCAAAAATTCACAGAAAAAAACCACTCGGTAGGAAAAATGATATTAGTAGAACCTCCTTTAAGTCGCCAAGAGGATCTCCATAACGCCTCTAAATTGAATAGTTTTATCAATAAATTGCGTCAAACGGCAGATTCAGTGGAGGCGAATACCCCTATCGCAGGCACTTTAGCCATTACTTCAGATATGACTCAGCACATCACGCACGATGGACCTCGCGCAACACTTTTTGCTTTTTTAGCCGTGGTTTTCCTCGTGATCGTTTTATTTCGCAATGTAAAAACCATTGCACTCATTCTTTTTTCCCTTTTTTTGGGAGTCCTGTGGCTCGCGGGAATCATCATAGGCTGCAACTTAAAAATTAACTTTCTCAATTTTATCGCACTTCCCATTACCTTCGGCATCGGCGTAGACTACGGAGTGAATATTTTTCAGCGTTACCGAGAAAGTCATAAAAAAAATCAAGCGGCCGATATTTTAAAGGTTTTACAACATACAGGAGGCGCTGTAGGATTGAGCAGTTTCTGTACGATGGTGGGATACCTATCCTTACTCATTGCTGGAAATCAAGGATTTGTAAGTTTTGGACTACTCGCTATCTTAGGAGAACTTACTTGCGTGCTTGCTGCGACCCTAGTGCTACCTGCGTACTTGGTAAAAAGACGAGATTCTACGAAATAAATTTCCTACTTTTTGAGTTGCCTTCAAAAAAAAATCAAGCTAGAGTAGACTTCTTTTGAACAATGAGGTAAGCATGGAATTTTCTCAGAATCCTTCTCGGCCTATCGCACCTTCTCACGGTAAACTCGCAGTTCTTACCCCGGGCATGGGAGCTGTGGCCACTACTTTTTACGCAGGCATAGAAGCGATCAAGCGTGGCCTTGCTAAGCCTATCGGTTCTTATACGCAAATGGGACAGATCCGTTTAGGAAAGAGAACAGAGAATCGATTCAAAAAAGTTCATGAACTCGTGCCCTTGGCGTCTTTGGACCAACTTGTTTTTGGTGGTTGGGATTTGTTTTCAGAAAACGCTTATGAATCAGCTTGTCATGCCCGCGTTTTAGAGCCACCACTGCTTGAGCAATTAAAAGAGCCCCTGAGTCAGATCACCCCGATGACCGCTGTTTTTGACCAGGATTTCGTCAAGCGTTTGCAAGGACCTCATGTGAAAAAAGCCAAGAACAAAATGGATCTGGCAATAGCGCTTCGAGAAGACATTCGAAATTTTAAGAAGAAGCATGGCTGTGATCGTGCCGTCATGGTCTGGTGTGCCTCTACGGAGGTCTATACCCCGGCGACATCTGTGCACAATTCACTCAAATCCTTTGAGCAAGGACTCAAAGACAATGACCCGTCTATTGCGCCTTCCCAGATCTACACGTACGCATCCCTTCAGGAGCGCGTACCTTATGCCAACGGTTCTCCGAATATCTCCGTAGAAATGCCTTGCCTTCAGGAGCTTGCCTTAGAAATGGCGACGCCTATTTGCGGTTCTGACTTTAAAACGGGGCAAACCCTCTTAAAAACAGTGATTGCACCGGGATTAAGAAATCGTCAGCTCGGTGTGGCGGGCTGGTACAGTACCAATATCTTAGGCAATCGCGATGGAGAGGTCTTAGATGATCCCGGTTCCTTCAAATCGAAGGAAGTCTCCAAATCAGGCGTCCTCTCGGATATTTTTTCATCGCAGCTTTATCCGGATCTTTACCAGGACCTTCACCATGTCGTTCGCATCAATTACTACCCCCCTCGAGGAGATAACAAAGAAGGCTGGGATAATATTGACATCTTTGGATGGCTAGGCTACCCGATGCAGATCAAGATTAATTTTTTATGCCGCGATTCTATTTTAGCGGCACCGATTGTCTTAGATCTTGCCTTATTCATGGATCTAGCTCAAAGAGCACAGATGCGGGGCATTCAAGAATGGCTTTCGTTTTACTTTAAGGCACCGGTAGCTCAAAGGGGATTGAATCCGGAGCATGATCTTTCTGTACAACTTCTGAAGCTTGAAAACACCTTGCGGTTTCTCACGAGCGAGGAACTGATCCACCACCTGGGCCTGACTTACTATGGGGTGGATGAAACCCTCGAATCATGATGCGACTTGCTTCAGGAGATTTTGCTTCTAGCTTTGTTTTCTTAGTCGCGATTGTCACCCTCTCGCTTTGTTATGGAGTTCGACTTTTTCTGAAAGGTCAAGCTCACTTTGATCGTGTCGATCGTCAGGGAGGAAGCACCCTTTTGAGTAAGGGATGGATGGAAATGGGTTATTGGTCTCTTCAACCGCTATCCCGATTTCTTATTTTCTGCCATATCACGCCTCATCAGCTCTCCTGGACATCGCTTTTTTTCGGGTCCCTGGCAGGGCTCGTGCTTGCTTTTGGTCATTTTGGATTTGGTGCTTGTTTTTCTACGATTTCAGCGATGCTCGATATCTTAGACGGCATGGTAGCAAGGACACTAGGTTGCGATTCGGATGCAGGCGAGGTCTTAGATGCAAGTGTAGATCGGTACGTCGAGTTCTTCTTTTTCATGGGTCTTGCCGTTTATTACCATTCCATCCCCACCTTCCTGGTACTAGTTCTTTTTGCGCTAGTAGGCTCTTTTATGGTCAGCTACTCGACGGCTAAAGCCGAGGCCTTAGACCTCACACCTCCACGAGGAAGCATGCGACGTCCTGAAAGAACCTTGTACCTCGTGCTAGGAGCAGCTCTTTCTCCGCTGAGCATTTCCTGGCTGGAAAGGGATCGCAATGCCTCCATTGCCATCGCTCATCCCATGATCATTATGCTTTGCATGGTAGCAGTTCTTGCAAATTTCTCTGCTTTAGAAAGACTGTATACGATTGCCCAACGGGCCAAAGAAAAAAAAGAAGCACTGAATCAGGAGCATCCAAGGGAGACTTCCCGGCACCCTTCTTGAGCCGAGCAGTACGCAGCACCAATTAATTGAATACAAAAACAGGCTTCTCGAGCTTCTTGATTGACCCATTCCCGATTTTGAATTTTTTGCTGAAACTGATCGAATAAAGCATGAAACCAAGTGACATGACTTGCATCCATCCAATCGGAAAGAACAACCTGCCTTTCCATATTCCAAGTAACGGCGCCTTGAGCTACATCAGGCCCCTGGGTCTCTTGCATCAATGCAAGCTCTAAGCGATCGTCATCGACAGTAATGGCGCCTTTTTCTCCTTGAAGGGTATAGATGACTTTTCGGACCCCTGCTGTCCAGGAAAGATGTGCATAAGCCATCCCCTGAGGAAAACTCAGGGCAGCGGTAAAAGAATCTTCAGTATCATAGCGATCATCAAGGGTGGTCATCTTCGCTGTGACTGCATGGGGGAACCCGCCCATCCAATCGAAAATGAGATAAAAACTATGGCTGCCATGATCCATGGCAATACCCCCACCACTGATTTTTTTCTCACGACGCCAATGGGTCTTCCACTCAGCAACACCCTTGGCATGAGTATTGCGATAAGTATTTAAGGTAACAGAACGCACCTTGCCTATTTTTCCACTTTTTAAAATCTGATCAATCGCTTGTACCACAGGAGCATACCGATAATTGTGGCAGGGAAAAAGCACACGCTGGGCAAGTCCCGCATGCTTCAAAAGTGCCTGAGCCTGCTGAAAACTCGTAGTTAATGGCTTCTCACATAAAACATGAAGCCCCTTCTCCAAGGCTGCGTGAGCAATGCAAGCATGATCTGAGGGAGGAGTACAGATATCCAAAAAATCTAAAGAAGATTCAGCTTCCAAGAGCCTGAGATAATCTGGGTATACCCTCACTTCAGGGATCAAACGCTCAGCAAGCTTGCGCCTAGCTTCACAGCCATCCGCTACAGCCAAAATCTGAACGTCCTTACGTTGCAAGTAAGCCTGCAAATGACCCTTTTCAGCAATGAAACCAAATCCAACAATGGCACCCTTGAGCGGGGGCACTTTCCATTGACTCATGGGTTCACGTCATATACCATTTGGGCACTGTGCTCAAGAAGAACCTTCATCCCCTCAGTATTGATCCCCATGGCAATTCCGAAATGGCCATAGTCTGGAGTAATCAAGAACGTTTTTTAGTGCCTTACTTTGGCTTACGCTGCCATTGCCCCTGCGCAGGCTGTGTAGACGAGCACACCGGAGAACGCACTTTACAACCCAAAAAAATTCGTCCGGATGTAAAGCCTACCGACATCCATCAAGTCGGCAATTACGCAATCACCATCACCTGGAGTGATGGACACAGTACAGGTATCTACCACTACGATCGTCTCTTTCAATTATGCAAACTCTTCAAATCCCTTGATGAAAGTGAAAAAAATGAATAATCAAGACATTGCTCGTATTTATTTTCAAGACCTCAGTTCTTTAGTCGAAAAAGCCCATGCCATTCACCATCAGCATTTCCCTGAAAAAAAAATCCAAGCTTCTTCTCTTTTATCTATTAAAACAGGAGGTTGCCCTGAAAATTGCGCCTACTGCCCTCAATCAGCGCATTACGATACCGGCGTGAATCGCAGCCCCCTGATGGAACAGTCAGAGGTGGTAGCGGCGGCTCAACAAGCAAAACAGGCAGGAGCTTCACGTTTTTGCATGGGAGCTGCTTGGAAGCATGTCAAAGACGGCCCTGAGTTTGATCGTGTCCTTGAATTGGTACAAACGGTACGTGAAGAAGGATTAGAAACCTGCTGTACCCTAGGCATGCTCACGCTGACTCAGGCCCAAAGACTCAAAGACGCAGGCCTCCAATTTTATAACCACAATATTGACACCTCACGCGCTTTTTATGAGAAAATCGTCCAGACTCGAACCTATGATGATCGCCTGAAGACCCTTGAACATGTGCGTGAAGCAGGATTACGGGTTTGTACAGGCGGTATCCTTGGCATGGGAGAAAGTCACGAAGACCGCATCGCTTTCATCGAGCAACTAGCTTCTTTTCAGCCTTCCCCTGAAAGCATCACCGTCAATACTCTCGTTGCTTTTGCAGGGACTCCTTTAGAAAAGCAAGAAAAAATAAGTAATTTTGATATAGTACGAGTGATTGCCACCCTCAGAATCACCCACCCAAGCTCCATGATTCGTTTAAGTGCGGGACGCTTAGGGATGTCCCAAGAAGCACAATTTCTTTGCTTTTACTCAGGGGCAAATTCAGTTTTTTTTGGAGAAAAATTGCTGACTTCCCCTAATCCGAGCATAGAAGAAGACCAAAAACTCATGGATGAGCTGGGTTACCAATGGAAAGCGGCAGAGGCCCCCTGATTCCCTAAAACACCTTGACTTTCTCATCACTGAATGCAAAAGTCTATTTATAATAAAACTTGATTGATAGAAGCTATTATGGTACTCTGATTCAAATTAATTTTTAATAAATTACTGAGTCTAGGAGCAAGCTATGCCTTTTGTTACTAAAAACAAGAAGTTTTTTTATTTCTTTTTAAGTCTGAATTTTTTTATATCTCACCTAAGCTATGCTTTTCCCCCTTATAGGAACCAAGCATCAAAAATGAATAGAAGCCAAAAAATCGTATTATCAGAAAAGGAACTCGCAGAGCTACTAAGAATTGCAGAAAAAAATACCCTTCCCGAACAACTCAACGAGGATGAAGAGGATATCGCCCGATCTATTCAAAAGATCATCAATCCTTATTCTAAAAAAAATCGACAATCTTACGGTAGAGTCTCTCGTCACTTTTCTTCCCTACAAGAAGATTATATTGACAGAGTATTAGAGAATTATCGAGAAATGGCGTTAAATCTTTTCGACGTAAGAACAAATTACAATATGCAACTATACGCTCAATCCATGATGCAATCAATGTCGTATAACATTTATTACGTGCTTTATACCCTAAACTTATTTTACTTACAAGGAACCCCAAACACATATCCATTTTATTCCTTCCCTTATACCGAGCAATACTACCTTTACTACTACCTATTGCAACAAGCGATGCCTATTTTTGGAATAGACATGAATCTTTATTATGTTCCTAATACCTTGTACTATTTACCTCATCATTTTTTATGGTAAAAAGTTTTTTCCCATCCATGAAACAAGAACTGAATTCATGAAATGAAAGTTCGTCCTTGCCCCCCTCTTCAAAGCAAGAGCTAATTTCAGAGAAAAAGGACCTTGCCCCAAAAATACAGTTAAGTCATGAAAGGCAATCCATCTTCATTCTCAAGGGTCACATCTGGTCTTTTGAGCTCTTTTTATAAATTTTTATAATTTAATGTTTAAGTTTTCTCCACGAAGGGTAAAAGAGTTCTTGAGAAAGACCTCTGACAAGAAGCGAACCGCTCATCTTATGATGCCTTCAGGTGAAAAAGAGCATAGCTCTTTTGGCAAACAAGTTTTTTTTCTACCAGCAATATGCTAGACTTGCGAAATGACTTAACGTGCTCAGAGCAAAAAAATAAAAATAATTCATTTATTGAGTGGATGGATTTTCATGGCTAAAATAATTCCTGAATAAACATTATCCATGATATAAAAAACGCTGATTTCACGCGAGCAAAAATGAATGTCTTTAAATTAGAGGAATACCTCACAAAATACGAATTCTCAGCCAAGTACTTGCTATGCTGCTCAGATGCGGAAAGCTTGGCTATGTCAGAGCTCTTAGCTATGGCAACGAACGAAGAAAAAAACTTTTGGGATGATTTACGCCTGAGTTACACGCAGACTGCAGGCTTACCTAGGCTTCGCGAGAAGGTAGCTGAATTCCTGTATCCGGGTCTGCCATCAGAGAATATACTCATGCTGACAGGAGCTGAAGAAGGCATCTTTTGTGCTCTTCATGCCTTAATAGAAATAGGTGATCATATCATCGTTTTAACCCCCTGCTATCAATCGCTTCTTGAGATTCCCAAACTCCAAGGAGCTGCCATCACAGAAATACCCCTGAAGAAGGAGTATCATTGGCGTATTGACCTCAATGCCATTAAAAAAGCCCTCAAACAGCATACGAAGGGTATTGTGATTAATTTTCCCCATAATCCTACAGGTCAAGTGATCGAAGAAGATGAGTTAAAATCACTTATACATCTATGTGAATCTCGAGGCATTTGGATTTTTTCTGATGAAGTTTATCGTCTTCTAGGACAGCCTCATCGTCCATGGGCCTCCCCTGTGTCTTGTTTATACCACCGAGGATTATCGCTTGGAGCTATGAGTAAAGTTTTTGGTCTGGCAGGTCTTCGCATAGGTTGGATTGCATGTCAAAACAAGGAGATGCTTAAAAAAATCGAGCATAAGAAGCATTATACGTCTATCTGCAATAGTGCACCTTCTGAAGCATTAACGATTATAGCACTGAGTAATAAAAAAAAAATTTTGCAACGCAATAATCAAATTGTCAACGATAACTTAAGGCTTCTTGATCAGTTCTTTTTGGAATATTCATATTTATTTGAGTGGACACGCCCGCAAGGTGGTTGTGTTGGTTTTGTGAGCTACAAAGGCACAGAATCTGTCGATTCGTTCTGCGACAAATTAGTGCGTACACAAAAGGTACTCCTAATGCCTGCATCGCTTTATCACGATAACAGCAACTATTTTAGGATTGGGTTTGGTCGCAAAAACATGCCCGAATGCCTTGATCAGTTCAAAGAGTTTTTACATCATGAAAATCTTTCATCTTAACCAGATTCAAAAAAAGATACAGCTACCTCAATCAATCGAAGCATTGATCCGTTGCCAAAAATCCGCATTTATAGATTTTTCACTAGGTGCATACGATGTACCTGCACCCATGCAATTTATTTTCCCTGCCGTAGGAGGAGATTGCCACGTCAAAGGGGGCTATCAAAAAGGTAGTCCAAACTTGTTCATTAAAATAGCTAATAGCAGTAAAGCAGGCCATCATGGACTGATCCTGGTATTTGAGGTGAGTACGGGAGAGGTAAAAGCAATCTTAGAAGATCAAGGCTTTCTGACAACGCTGAGAACAGCGATTGCTGGACTTCTCGTGCTAGAAATCATCCCTGGAAAGCCTTCGAATATTGGCATGATTGGAAGCGGTAATTTAGCACGTCAGCTCTATACTTTATTAAGAATGCAATATCCTCAGACCAATATTATGCTTTATGCACGCAATCACGCTCAAGCCACAAGTATCACGGATTCAGTATGTGATTGTGTGGAGGATCTAGTTGAACAATGTGACATAATATTTACGGCTACCTCCTCTCAGCATCCTATCATTCAAAACATCCCTCAAGGATCAAAAAAGGCTGTTATTGCACTCGGAAGCGATGATGGGCACAAAAGCGAACTCTCTTATGAACTTTTTGCTCAAGCTGATAGGATCATCGTCGACAGCAAGCTACAAGCTGCAAAATTCGGAGATGTTGCAAGGGCCTTGAGAGCGAATACCATCCCACAGGATGCACTCCTAGAACTCGGGACAGTACTAAAATCAGGCATTCCTGAAATTGCAAAAACCATCATCGCAGACTTTTCAGGTATTGGGGCTCAAGATGTTGCTCTAGCAGAATGGGTACTATCTAGGCTTTTAGTCTCAGAGGTATAAAAAGGCATAAACTTAAAAAACTCATACCTCAGAATTCACTCTGATGCGAGATATCCCATCGTATCTGTATCATAGACTTTTGTCTACCCTCTCAAGCTCCAAATTTTAACTTGGTAGGGGGGGAGTGTTCTTTTCTGTACTACTTTTTTGCTAATTCGAAATATTTTTATATTTTGGTGCGGAATCCGGGATATAAGCTCTCGATCTTTTATTTTTATGCAAATACATGATCGAGAGCTTTATCATAAAAGATGTTTTGTGAATCTCTAATTTCCAATCGTGCAATTATTAATATTTATTCCATTGCATGCATTCGTAGCTGCATTGCATGCATTCGTAGCTACATTGCATGCAGCCGTAGCTGCACTTACTAATCTATTACGTACACACTTTGCTCCAGCAAGCGCATAATTTCCTGTTGTACTTAAAGCAGTATTTACACAGCCTGCTGCATTGCATAACGTTTCAGCTAACTGATGCGAATTATTTCCTTCTCTTGTATTATTAGCTTCTGTTCCTGGATCATGTATTTTCATTTCAATATTTTTTCTTTCATCTATGATTCGTTGATCACTGTCTTTTGCCTGTGAGCCGTTTCGAAATTGTTCACGAGCTAAGATTCTTGCATCGGGGGGGGTTTCCACTTGAGTAGATGTATCTCCTTGTAATGACTCCTTTATAAAATCTACTGTATTGTCAAAGTTATGATGACAGTGATCTTTCTTTTGACATAACCTCATAGATGGGAAACAAGAGAATTTTTTCCTTTCAGCAAAAGAATCATTTCTAACAGAATCATTTCTTCTGCTTTCGTCTGAAAGTTTTTCATTTTTCTCACCGTTACTCTTACTTTCCGTAAATTCATCTGTATGTACCACTGCTTTAGTAGATGAAACACTTTCATTGCTAGATTTATCTGATCCATTAGATTCGGTCCGCACGATCCGTCTGATTGGTTGTTCGTCTGTTTTAATAGGTTCATCCTTTTTGAAATGTCGTTCTTCATCTTGACCTGGTTTATTCTCCTCTTTTGGTTCAGCTACATATAAATGTTTACAGCAATTGGCACCTAACAATATAGCGGCAGTACCTCCTCCTATTAATGCACCCACGTTTAGAGTATCGTGATGCATAGCATTTACAGAATAAGACTGAAAGAACAAGAAACTTATTATCATAAAAAAATTTATTTTTTTCATAACTAACATTGATGCAACTTTCGTACGCATACAAAAAAAGAATAAAAAATATATGTATCAACAATTTTATATAGAATATAAAAATTTTTAGACAATCATCTGTAAACTATTTTTTCTAAAACAAACACAAATTTCTTAAAATCACAAAGATTAATGTTTTTATGTTAAAAATTTTAAAAGACGCATAGACATTAAAATAGATCGCTATTTTTTCAATAACTTAAAAAATAAACAGATGACAAAAAATGTAAATAATGTGATAATTAGAAAAGACCTGCGTCTTAATTGAATCATCAACCTGATTTTTATATTGAAAAAATATTTTTATTATTTAGCTAAAATTTATCAGAAAAAAATAATTAATTATTAATTCTAATTCTTGATGCAAGCTCGAAGATCCATACGTACAAAATAAATAATTTAAAAAAGACACATATAAGAGAAAACAACCAAGAACAAAAAATACAAAAAAAATAGTTTATTATTAATTTTTGATGAGAAAAGAATGTAATAAATGTTATATATTTTTAATTTTTTAATTGATTTTAATTAGTATAATATTTGAGAATAAATATTTTTTATGATCAGAGAATCAACAGTTATTAATACACGAGCATTGCACTCGTGAGACTAAATAGATTCGTATGCTCTTCATAATCTCTGTGAGTCAATAGATATAAAAAGTATTGTTAATTTAGTTTTTTCAGATGACCACATTAAAATAATGAACCAAGCATTAAGATAGATATTCAAGATAGTTTTACTCGAGTTTCAAGTTTTTTCCTGAAATTTATGCAAAATATTGAAGTTGTTGATTTTTTTTAAAACTCAGCGTTTTGCTTAATCCTTTTAAAATCAAATAGTTACAAAAAAACTTGAAACTTGAGTGATATAAGGCGAGGGTTCTTGTTTGTTTCTTTCTTTTTATTGCCAGAAAACTTCAGATCCCCCTCCTGTTGATCAGCGTCTTGAGGAAAGCAGGTGAGGTTTGGTGTCTGAACAGGCGTTTTTCCTGGGGGGAAGTCAGAGGTTCAGAAATGCTGTGAATGGGGTGTGTTGAGGTTTTAAAATTAATTGAGTTTAGTTTTTGGGTTTTTTATTGACTCTTCAGGTATTTTCGTGTAAAATGTGCTAATTTTAGTATTTTTTCAGGCATGAGTATCATGCGTGGCTTTTTTTTTCAGATGATTTTTTAAATCATGATGGGTTGATTTGTGAAGTTTGCAAGTTTTTTTCTTTTTTTGATTTTAGGTTGTGCTCGAGAGCCTGCCATACATGTTTATGATGATGAGGGAGCTTTCTTAGCGCGAAAAGATTTGCAAGCTTTTGATAGTCTGAATTTTGATTATTTAGAAGTAGCAGAGCGGGATTCTGATTATTTGGAACGGTTATGGTTGAAAAATGAATGGATTAAAGAATTTAAAAATGAAGATTCATCTCGTTCATTAGTATCCACAGAATGGGGAGAGAGTTTCATTCGTGATCATAGATTATACGTTATGCTCAATCGTTGCAAAGTTGCTGAGGCATTTTTAAAAAATTTTGGATCCTTAGAAGGAAAAGCTTTAAGAGAGTTTGTCAGTCAGCGCGTTCATAATTTTGCAAGTAGTGATTTTTTTTATATTCGGCCTGAGAATGGTCGATATACGGATTGGTTGAGACTGATTGGCTTTGATGAGGAGAGGTATGGCTCTCTTGCGTATAATGAGGGGATGCTGTTTTGGTTTCTAGGTCTTTTAGATAATACTACTTTTTTTAGTGTTTTATTCAGTGGGGTGAAGATTATGTACGATAGCCCTTCTAGTCTAGTGGTTTTAAATTTTAAAAACTACCAAAAATTGAACCGTGTGGTGCGTCAAAGTGTTTTAATTCATGAGTCAAGGCATTCTGATTGCAATGTTAATATTTCTCCTCACGACTTACAGATGATAAGAATGGCTCCTTCATTCGAGTATTGGCGTAGTCGGTGGGACAAGCCTTCTTGTGGTTATTTTCATAGTGTTTGTCATATGAAAGTATCTCTTATGAATGTTGCTCAATGTGATGCTGTTGCTGATGGACCTTTCGGATTGCAGTCATTGTTTTTAGCGGCAATGATTTTAAATCCTCGCTTAGATAGTATGACAAAAAATATTCTCTTGAAGAGTTTCTACGAGCTTTTCTCTAGAATTGAGATTCCGTGAGTGGTATGTTTCGGGATAGTTCTAGTCTCGAGCGCTTAGTCACCCTGCATTATCATTATTGGGTCTAACAAAAAGAAGCATCACTTCCAAGCCACGAAATTCGACGGTGTCCGTTTTTTTCTAGTTTATCCAGATCAACGAGAAGGGGGTGTTTTTGAGCTTCTTGATAAACAGCTGTCTTCTTTTCAAAATTATTCTCGCCTTCGTGTCTTGAATTTGGTGTGGTAGAAGAAATTTCTCTTATATAAATGCTCAATACCATTTTACAGACCCTTTGACCTAAGTCTTGCATTTTCGAGGCTTTCGAACAGTTTTAGGAATAAAATGCTTAGTTTTATAAAATTTAATAACTTTAATATGTTGGATAAATTTGAGGTAAAAACTTGAAACTTGAGTTATAGATCTAGTTTTTCAACCAAAATATCGGATTTCTCAAAAAGTGCGATTGCATGGGAAAGACGGTATTCTTTTTCGTAATAAACTTTTTTGACATAGCCTAAATTAATGAATCTCTTAGCGCACTGAACACAGGGTAAATGTGTTACAAAAATAATTTTTTCTGTAGTTCGAGGTGCATCGCAATTGATGACCGCATTTTCTTCAGAATGAAGGCAGCCACAGTTTCCTGGGTCCTGTCGGTCGCATTGGTGAGGTAAGCCAGTGGCATTGCCATTGTATCCAATAGCAAGGACTTTTCTATAATCTGTGCTGGTAATGACAGTACCTACCTGTAGTCTTTGACAGGTAGAGCGTGTCGCTAAAGTTCGTGCTAATTGTAGATAAATTTTTTGAAAACTGGGTCGATCTTGTGTGTTCAGAGGTAAAGGTATAAAACTCAAATAAAAAACCAGTTCACGAATAGATTCATGGATATCGTCTAAAGCACGGTGTCCATTTTTTTTTTCGAAGGAAATTTGATACCTTGCTTGAAAGATTTCTTTAAAAGAGCTGACATCAATCATTCGGTAATGCAGTCTTTTATAAAACTCGGGTAAAAAGTTCTCAAGAAATCGCCGATCGGTTGCAATAGAATTACCAGCAAGGATGACTTGATCTTGAGGAAGGTAGTGCTTAGCTAGTAAATCTATGAGTTCTGACTCCACTTTTTCTAAAGGCATGCCCTGTGGGACTTGTTGAGCTAGACCGCTTTCTGTATGGGTCTTGCGACACCACTCTCCCATAGCAAGTAGCACATTTTCAGGTTGGTAAACGATGCGGTGGTACTGCGCTAGGGGTTTTAAAGACGTGTCTGTGATCACAACAGCCACTTCTAAAATACGATCTTTAACAAAATCTAGACCTGTCATTTCTAGATCAATCCAAAAAAACTTTTTTGTGGAATTTGTCATTTTTTAGGTAACTTAATCTCTAAAATGACCGGACAATGATCGGATCCTAAGACTTCAGGTTGGTGTCTCGTTGTTTTTAAGTAGGGCTGCATTCCGGTGCTTGTTACAAAGTAATCAATACGCCATCCTATATTTTTTGCCCTGACTCCTGGGCGGTAACTCCACCAGGTATAATGGTCAGGATCTTGTACAAAGTGGCGAAAAGTATCGATGTAGCCCCTGGGGTCTGTCAGTAATTGATCCATCCAAGCGCGTTCTTCTGGTAAAAATCCTGAACTGTCTTTGTTTTGTTGGGGATTTTTCAAATCGATAGGCCGATGGGCGATGTTGAAGTCTCCGCAAAGAACGATTTGTTTTCCCTGTTCTTGCAATTGGTTGCAATACTGAAGCATGCTATTGCAGAAAGCGAGCTTATAGTCTAAGCGGGTGTGCTCCGGTTGGCTATTTGGAAAATAGGCATTGATCAGAGTAAAAAATTCGAATTCAGCAATGATGACTCGACCTTCTTGATCAAATTGCGCCTCTCCCAAGCCCATTTGAAGCTCTGAGATTTTTTTTTTGGAATAAAAAGCGACCCCACTGTACCCTGGTTTTTCAGCAGAGTGCCAGTAGGAGAAGTAGCCTAAGGGGTTCAAGAGTTCTTCAGGAAGTTGTTCTTTTTTAGCCTTAGTCTCTTGAAGGCATACGATGTCAGGCTGCTCTTCGGCAAGCCAGGATAAAAAAGTCTTTTTCCCTGCTGCTCGAATTCCATTTACATTCCATGAAGCACATTTCATTTTTCGAGCTATATCAGGTTTTTTGATAAAAAACAAGAAGTTAAGTAGTTTTTGAGCTGAGTTTCCTGGGAGTAAAAAATGCGATGCACTGCAAGCATCGTGCTTGTGCGCCCGGTATGCGCAATAACTAGTTCGGTGGAATGTCAGTTCCGAATAAAGGGGGTGCGCTTTGAGAATTGAGGCATCTGAAGCAAGATGAAGTCTGTGGTCTAAACAACGGGTGAACCTCTGCCCAGGCTTCTCGGGTCAAGTAGTGATGATGAGGTCTAAAATCCTTTTCTAACAGAAGGCAAGTGGTAGAGGTGGATAAAAGAGACTGACTGTTGAGTGCCTAACGTCAAAAGCTCGAGAACGTGTGATGCAAACAGTCAGTCCTTCATAGAGAATGGACTGACGCTTACGATCAACTGAGAGAAAAGCAAAGTGAGTTTGTCCTGAGGAGTAAAATTCCTGAAGAGACAATCATTGCAGTGATTCTAGGAATTTCTCCTTAATCAATGCGAAATCGTGTGATCGCTTGAAAGAGCTTATTTCTCCAGTGTCCCAAAATAGTAAGTACAATGAATGGAACTAATCGATGGTATGTGGGTTTGTCAAATTATGATAGGATGACTCAGTACCCATCGCAGTTGGGTTCTATTAAACTTCATGTACGGCGACGACTTCGAGCGAGGATCATTGATCAATAGAAGAAAAGACGAGTCATTAATCATAATCTAGTAAGACAGGGAGTTCCTTGTAGATGGCTACAGGGACATATATTCGCAACAAGCGAAGATGCGCTTTTTCAAATACTCAAGCTGTTGAAAGAGCTTATCTCAAATTTGAATCAACTAAAACGTTCTCTGTCTTTAGTGAAATTCATGTACCAGCTCTATGGATGGTTAAATGATCTGTCGTATTTTTTGTAGGGGGTAATTCTTGTATCCGATCATTAAGTTGTGCAAAGAACAAAAATATCATTAAAAATAATTAAAATTCTCTCTCGCTTAATTTTGATGATCGCAGTTCGAATAGAGTAATGATTGAGATAAAAGAACGCATCGGCTACTCAACCTATTGGCATTGAAACAGATAAATCGATGAATTTTATAATGTTATTTCTTACGCCGACGCGTAGATTGGTTGCTTCCAGAGTCTCTTTTCTATAATTTTTGCAAGATTTTCAATCTTATTACTATGGTGAATTCGATCATAAAGATAATCCCAAAAAGAAATCTTTAATTTTCTGGTCGTTTTCATTAAACTCAAAA
>Ga0007824_1000033_pt1 | contig 35848 bp, 33 predicted proteins | sample CryBogCBE05Oct08_FD_71225 | JGI IMG/M metagenome (GOLD analysis project Ga0007824, IMG submission 71225) | Freshwater microbial communities from Crystal Bog, Wisconsin, USA - CBE05Oct08 | ecosystem: Environmental > Aquatic > Freshwater > Lake | place: Crystal Bog, Wisconsin, USA | collected... | reverse complement strand
ATCTCTAGAGTAGGAGACCTCAAGACCTTTGAGTCCACCCGCAAGATGTACCGGCACTTAGAGCGCGGTACTGGCCGGATCCTGTCAGCCACCGTGACCGAACGAGCAGGTAAGTTCTTCGTCTCCTTCACCCTCGAAGTCGACCGGGTGGTCCCAGCTACTCGGGCTCCCGAGCGCGTCATTGGCATTGACGTTGGTCTCGCCACCCTCTACACCGGCGCCACCCCCGAGGGTGAGCAGGTCCTGAGCGTGGCGAACCCCCGTAACTACCAAAGGAACGAGCAGCGCCTGGCCAAGGCCCAGCGCGTGGCCTCTCGTAGGCAGGGTCCCCGTCCGGGAGCTTCCCCCTCGAACCGGTGGAAGAAAGCCAACGCCCGGGTTCAAAAGATCCACGCCGAGAGTGCCAATGCCAGGAAGAACCTGATCCACGAGACGACGTCGATGCTCGTCAAGAACTACGACCTCATCGTCATAGAAGACCTCAACGTCAAGGGTCTCCTCAAGAACAAGCCCCTGGCCAAGCACATCTCGGATGCTTCCTGGGGTGAGTTCTCTCGACAACTCGAGTACAAGGCTCTGTGGTACGGGGCCCGAGTAGTCAAGGCTGATCGTTTCTTCGCATCAAGCAAAACTTGTAGTTCTTGTAGAGCAGTAAAAGCCAAGCTGCTCTTCGAGAACCGGACGTATCACTGTGAGGCCTGTGGCCTCACGCTCGACCGCGACCTGAACGCGGCCATCAATCTGGCTAGGTGGGCCAGTACTGCACCAGCGGTGAACACCACCCCCGCGGGGACAAGCTCCGTGGCTGGACGTCGAGGGGAGGCAAGACCGGCTCGTCAGAACATCGATGAAACGGCACACCCCGATGAAGCGTCAACCGAAGCGCCGCTAGCTGTTGGCGCCTAGGAGATACTTCGGCGAACTAACTCGGAGGTTGGTGAGGCACATTGCCATACACCGTCACCAACCGAGTTTACCGAAGGGGGTTCCTGATTGTGATGGTGGCGGGCTCGTTGGTTGTCACACGATTGCCATTTAGTTTTCACAAGCATGCTGCAAAACCCGAAACAACCCCGGACTGTCTTTAGCATGTCCCAAGTCTTTTCTCAAAATTCCAACTCCGCTAAGTCCCGGAGGGCCTTCACCCTGCTCGAGTTGATCGTGGCCGTCGTCTTGTTGGCTGTGCTGACAGTAGTCGCCGTGCCTACGTACTTCTCACTGAGCAAGCAGGCCAGTGACTCGTCGCTCGGTGGTGCGATCGCGGGATTGGCCGAAGAGGCGCAAAGCCTCGCCAGTGGTGCCGCGATACCGTCAGGCGCCAACATCACGTCAGCAGCCAACGACATCAACAAACTGCCCGGCAATGTGGCCATTTCTCTGCTGTCGTCAACGTCAGCCTCGCCCAACGCCTCGACGACCTACGGCGCGATCAGTTATGACAACACCGACAGCGCCAGCCAGGTGGGCTGGGCCGCGGTCAATCAAAATGGCGACTGCGTGATGGCTCTTAGTACGGGCGGTCCCACGGTGTATTGGAACTACGGCGCACTGGGACTTAACTGCACAGGCACCGTGGCGCTGGCGGGCCGTAGCCAGGCGGCCCCGAGCTACTACGGCGGTGCTGGCACGATTGCGGCGACGTACACGCTGTCGGGCTACAACATTGCTAACGTTACGTCTAACGCCTTGGCGGCCGATGCGAACAGCGTCTGGGCCGTGGACAAGAGCACCGGCAAGCTTCTCCAGATCTCTGCGGCTACGGGATCAGTAGTGCACTCCACGCTGCTTGCGGCCGGTTTCGTGGCTGGCGGCATTGCCGCAGACGGCAACGACGTCTGGGTGCAAAGTGCCGGTGGGTCGGCGCTGCTCTACAAGCTCACCGCCGCCGACTCTTTGGTGGGTAGTTACGGGGAGGCACCGGGCGGCTCTGGTGTCGTCTCGGACGGCACACATGTCTGGGCGGTCTGTGGTCAGTACTCGAACATGTACGTCTTCAATGCGTCCGACGGCAGCGTTTCGAGCTCCACCGCCGTTATCTCCATGAGTGCTACGGCCAGCGCAGTCAGTGTGTTGTCCGGCCAGATCTTCGTGGCGGCCGAGAGTACCGGTCAGGTGCAGCCCTTCACGGGTACGAGCACGGCAGGGACCGCCTGGCTGGCAGGGTCGAGTGCGTCGGCACCTGACGGTATCTACTTCGACGGCACACACGTGTGGGTCTCGCAGTCGGGCACGAACAGCCTCGTTGAGTACTCCACAACTGGTGTGGCCGTTCACAGTTTCTCACTATCGGGTGCTCCGGCCGGTGTCGTCGGTGACGGAACCTACGTGTGGGTCGTTGCTAACCCAGGCCAGTCGACGGGCACCGTGACTCAGATCAAGTTGTCGGACAACTCAACGACCACCTACACTGCCACCACACTCGGCTACAACCCCTCGTACGTGGCCTACTCGAGTGGCTACGCCTGGATCGGTGGCTACGACGGAACGTCGAAGTCCTACCTGACCAAGATCAACGGTTAAGCCCGAAGAACGAAAAACCCCCCGTCACTCTTTCGAGCGACGGGGGGTTTTTGTTTTGCTTGAAGCGAGAGGAAGCTACGCGCCGGCGGCGAAGACGACGGGTATGCCAGCGCGCAGTGCGGCCGAGACCATGTGAGCGGTACCGGCGCCACCGGGAAAGGCGACCAGGAGATCGGGGGCTGAGTCGACCATGGCTTGATTGCGGATGGGACCTGCAGCCGAGCCGTGCTTTTCCCATTCAGCGGGAAATAGTTCAATGCGAATGCCGCGCTGCTTGGCCCACAAGTGAGCGAGTGTGTCGGCGCCTCGTGCGGCACCGTGCACGAGAGTGTCAGTCGCTCCCAGGTGTTCTGACAGGGCCTGGTCTACAAGGTCGGCGTTGTTGAAATCACGGCCTCCGGTCACGGCTACTCGACGCGGCTTAGTGGCGCTTTGGGTATCCACGAAAAGGCCTACTCAGCGGTCGTAGGGGCGAGAACGCGCGTCTGACCAGACAGCAGCCACGCGGCGGCCTCGTCAGGTGAAAGACCAAGCGTGTCAGAGACGAGACGTAGCGAGTCAACGCGCTCGGCGTCACAGCGGTAGCAACGAACGCGGCCGCGCTGGATGCGCATCGAAGCCGTGGCGTCACCGTGCGTGTGGCGCTCGGGGCGAGGGCAGTGCCAGAGTTCGGTCGCTTCGTTGTAGCGCGCACCGAGACGAGCCATGGTCTCTTCGATGGGCAAGTTGGCGGCCTGGGCCAAGTGAGCGCGGCGGGGTGAGGGCTCAACGAAGTCAGCCAGAGCGTCACGTTCACCAGACTTGACCGAGCGGCGAATGGCGAGGGCGCGCGAGCGGACGTCGTCTAAGTCGATACCGACGGGGGTGAGAGGGGCGTCTTCCGGAGCGGCGGGTTCGTGGCCCTCGACCAAGAAGGGGTAGCGCTCGCCGGCCGGGCGTGAGCGGATGGCGGTGATGACGATGAACTGCGACAGCGCCGTGGCGGGGTCAATGTCGGGCACGAAACGCAGACGACGGGCCCAGCGGATGTTGAGGGCGTCTTCTTCAGTGAGGCGTTCGGCGAGGGAGATGGCGGGCATGGCGTCGTGACCAGCTCCTACCTGCAGCCCGTCGAGCGCGTGGGCGGGACGGGGCTGGTGGAGCTTGGTGCCGGCGGCGACGAGGCTCGCGGCCTGAATGAGTTGGTCACCAACGAGGGCGTCTAAGTGGCGGCCGGCGAAGCTGGTGAGGGCGGTGTAGGCCAAGATGGCGGTCGGGGCGTCGCAGTCGAGCGAGATGATGGCCTTGGCGCGCAGGTCAGTGGCGTCGATGCCGGCGGAGGCGAGGGCGTCGAGCATGTGCTCGGCGTCGAGGCCGGCCGGAGTCAGGTCGATGCAGCGAGCTGCGGCGAGTTCGGTCGGCAGGGCGCCAACGTACAAGCAGACCTGGTAGCCGGCTGGTTCGTGTTCAAATGCCATGTTGATGCTCCTTGAGAATCACGGGTTGATCCGTAGTTTTAGTGTCGGCCCGGTGGATCTACTTGAGGGTGATCAAGCAGTAGCTACCGAGGATGATGCAGTACAGGCCAAAGGGCCAGAGGGTGTGGGACTTGAACCATCGAGCCAAGAATCGAACGGCGCCGTAGGCGGCGAAGCCGGCAACAATGCTCGCCACGACGGTCTGACCGCGTACGTGGTTGCCGAGGGGGCCGAGCAGATCGGGCAGCTTGTAGAGACCGACGAGCACGATCACGAGGGTGGCGAGCAAGAAGGCGAGAAAGAAGCTTTCGGGACGCGACTGGGCGGCGGCCAGGTTGTGCCAGCCGAAGAGTGAGGGAATGAGAACGGCGTGACCGGGTGACGAGACCGGAAAGAGTTCAGTGACGCCCTGGAGCAGCCCAATGACGATGGCCTGGAAGTAGGTGATCGGAGCGTGCAAGTAGATGGTTAGTTCGGGCGGCGCAGTTCAGCGGTGATGTTCAGCTTGGCGGCCGCGGTGCGGATCTGCTCGGCGCAGGCGCGAAGGGCTTTCGCGTTCTCACTCGAAGCGGCGATGGCGAGAACGTTGGCAGACACCGTTAGGTCAGAGGCGCGCAGAAGGGCGGCGGCGCGGGGTGCATTGCTCGCTACTTCTTGAATGAAGGACTCGATGGTCTCGTCAGTGGTGCGGGCCGTACCGGGTGCATCGGATGCGACGCTCTTGGCGGGTGACGAGGTCTTGATAGACGCAGGCTTCTTAGTGGTGACCTCGGCACTCGGCGCGGGGGCGGCGGAGGGGCCGACCAAGCGGGCGACGACGAGTTCGGTCCAACCAGCGGTGTTTGGTGCGTCGAGCACGGTGGCCAGGCGCCAGCGGTCGCGGTCGAAGGTGGCCGGGCTGGTAGCCAGTAATCCCCTACGGGCCCACTCCACGAGTGAGCCGCGAATCTGTAGGTCGGAGGCACTGTGACGTGCATCGGTCAGGGCGGCGAACGCGTCGGGGGCGTCTTGGCGCTCGAGGGCGTCAATCAGCCGGGCGATGATTTCGGGAGCGGTCGATCCGAGAGCCGCCGCGACCTCAGCGTCAGAGAGGTCGGCTCCCTCGTCGAGCAAGCCGGCGAGCTTTTCAAGCGACATCAAGGTCGCACGCACGCCCAGGGCCGCGTCCGAAGCGTCGACGATGATGGAGGCGGCCGAAGTGGAGAGATCCCAGCCCTCGCCGAGAGCTACCCGCAGCAAGTTGCTGACGAGTTCATCGTGAGTGGGGGCGAGCAACTCGAACTCGGTGCAGCGCCCACGATTGGTGCGCAGCATCTTGTGGGGATCGGTGGTGGCGAGCATGAAGGTCACGTGCGCTGGCGGCTCTTCGAGCAGTTTCAAGAAGGCCTGGCCACCGGGGCCAGAGAGCCCGTGAACCTCGTCGATGATGTAGACCTTGCGAGTTGCGCGCATGGGTGAGAGTTGGGCGCGGTCGGCGATCTGCTTGATCTCGTCTTTACCGCCGTGACTCGCGGCGTCGAACTCAATGACGTCGGGGTGAGCGCGACCGGGAGTGGTGATGTCTACACAGTTGGCACAGACTCCGCAGGCGTCGGCGCCGGGGCGAACGTCAAGCGGGGTTTCACAGAGCAGTGCGGCAGCGGTGACACGGGCGAGAGTGGTCTTGCCCAGGCCTGAGCCACCCGAGAACAACAGCTGCTGGGGCAGACGGCCCGAGGCGATGGCGCGGGCGAGCACGGTGGTGACGTGGCGCTGTCCGACGACCTCTGAGAAGCGACGCGGACGGTAGCGAACGGCGAGGGATGCGGACGAACGATCGGGAGCGATAGTAGAGGTAGTCACGCCAAAGATGGTGTCGAGGGCGAATCTTGGCGCACTCGGGCAGTTACGGGCGCTGGTGGAGAACCAGGGGCAGTACAGCGCTGGCGCCGGCTTCACGCAGCAAGGCGGCGGCCACGGTCATGGTCCAGCCCGTGGCGTACGAATCATCGATGAGCAGCACCGGGCCGGTGGGCATCTTGGTGCCCGACAGCACCGAGAGTGTCGACAACAAAGCCTCGGCGCGTGGGCCCGACGCGACGTTGGCTGGTGGGCGGGGGCCGGAGACGCTGAGAGTTTCGAGCAGGGGCAGGCGGCCTACCTCGGCGATGCGCTCGGCGAGGTTGCGCACCAGGTGAGGAAAACGTCGCGAGGGGACGTAGGTGACTGCTACGGGGCGAGCGGTCCAGGAGTCTTTCCAATCGGCGAGCACGGCTATGAGGCCAGCGAGGATCTCGTCTGGCACCGGCGCGTCTTTACCTGTAAGCAGTAGCGGGACTTCGGGCCACGCGGGTGCGTCAGCAAAACACAGAGCCCGTCCGATCTCTGGGCCAACGATGGCGCCTTTCTTGCCCGAGGTCAATCCCGACGGCCAGCGCTTGCGGGGTTCGAGTAAGAAACGCTCACCACGCAAGAAGGCTGCAGCGGCGCGAACACGAGCGGCGTCTGGTGTGGTGCCCGGAGACGGCAAAGTGCCGGTGCACACCGAGCAGCGTCCGCAGGAAGTAGGAGTGGGATCGTCGAGGGCGATTTGCAAGAACTGCATCAAGCAGCCGGACCCACTCGCAAAGGCGCGCATGAGGTCGGCTTCTTTGGCGCGCAGCGCGCGCAACTCGTCCCACTTCACGTGGTCGTAGTGGTACTCGGTCGTAGTGGCGGCGTAGCTGCTCGCCTGCTTGGTGACCGCACCGTCGACGGCCAGGATGCGAAGAAGCGCTTCGAGGCGGCTGCGACGAATCCCAGTTGACATCTCGAGTTCTGCAAGCGTTGCGGGTCCAGACGAGCGCAAGAACCCGAGCAGGGTGTCAACGTGCAAAGGGTCGGGGATCGACGCGGTGGCGAAGTACTCCCAGAGGCGCTCGTCGGATTCGGCGGGCAGTAGTACGGCGATGGCGTGATCGAGCGCACGGCCCGCGCGGCCGACTTGCTGGTAGTAGGCAACGGGTGAGTCGGGCGAACCCACGTGAAAGCAAAAACCGAGGTCAGGCTTGTCATAACCCATACCAAGCGCCGAGGTGGCGACGACGGCCTTTAGCGAGTTCTCCTTCAAACGCGTCTCGACGGCTTCACGCGCGGCCGGGTCCAACTGGCCCGAGTAGGCCGCGACGTTGTGTCCACGACTCGTCAAGAATCCGGCCAGGCGCGTGGTCTCGGCAACGGTCGGAACGTAGATGATGCCCGAGCCCGGAGTGCTTTCCAGCGCTTCGTCGACCCAGGCGTAGCGCTCGAGGGGCGAGAGTCCGGGGATGACTGCGAGCGTGAGTGAGGTTCGAGCCAGTGATCCGCGCAGCACCAGAGTGTCAGAACCGAGCTGGCGCGCGACGTCGGCGGTGACGCGTTCGTTGGCCGTGGCGGTGGTGGCGAGTACGGGGGCCGTGGCCGAAGCGGCCAAGACCTGCGCCAAGCGTTGGTAGTCGGGGCGAAAGTCAAAGCCCCAGTCAGAGATGCAGTGAGCTTCGTCGATGACGATGAGCCCGACTGACGAAAGCACCGGAGCCATCGTGGCGGCGAACGACTCGTTGGCGAGACGCTCTGGAGAGACCAGCAACAAGTCGACTTCGCCACGCAGCGTGCTTTGCATGATGCTCGGCCACTCGTCTTGGTTGGTGGAGTTGATGGTGGCGGCTTTTAGACCGGCGCGCGTAGCGGCGGTGAGTTGGTCGCGCATTAAAGCAAGCAGGGGTGAGACGACGAGGGTGGGGCCGCGGCCGAGTTCGCGCAGAGCTCTCGTAGCGGCCCAGTAGACCGCGGACTTGCCCCAACCGGTGGCTTGGACGACGAGAACGCGTTTGTTGTGAGCAACGAGCGCACGGGCGGCGGCGAGCTGATCGGGGCGAGCAATAGCTCCGGGGCCCGCAAGATCCTTGAGCGTGGCTTTGAAGACTTCGTCGCTGAAGGTTTCGGGGTCGGGTTCGAAGTTGGTCACGTTCTTATGGTGTCAGTCGCGAACGCCAGAGCACTCGGAGGTCTCGCGAGTCGCGGCGAAAGCGGCGAGGGCGGTTGTCGTTGTATCAACAAAGGGCGGTGAGAAGGCTGATCGTGCCTCGCTTGAGTTGCCGGGATACCAAGACCATCTCATTCGTGCAGACGCACGAGCGAACCAGCACAAGATCGTGGTCTTGAACTCGAGTGGTGCGGTGTTGATGCCCTGGCTTGCTTCGGTGAGTGCTGTCGTGGAGATGTGGTACCCGGGCCAAGAGTGCGGCGCTGGCGGACGTCGTAACGGGAGCGGGCGAACCGCCGCGCCGGCTGAAGTGCTTCGGTTCGGTCTTTTTAGCCCCGAAGCAGAGCGCGGCGCTTTTGATGCACCTGGCTACGAGCAGCCTCGAGGTCTATCAAAACGGCACATGGTCTGCGTACCCAGGCCAGTACCTCCTTGAGCTGGGCAGCAGTTCGGCTGACCTTTTCCAGAGGGCGAACTTCCAGCTGTAGGGCAGGGGCGTGAAGCGGCCTGTGCACGCCGAGGGGCACGGGGGACGTTTCTTCTTGACTCCACGCTCCAAAGGTTGCACTCATGATCTTCATACTTCTCGGACTCGCTCTTGGTGTACTCATCGCCCTTGGCTACATCCCGCTGCTCGCCAAGCCCATGGCGGCTCTCAGCTCGTCGGTAATGGGCTCAGCGAACAACATCGCACTGCGCGGTGTGCACGTGGTGGGCATTCACAGTGTCCGGGCGGCCGAAGTAATCGGTGTCGTGGTGGGTGTGGCGCTGCCGGGAATCGTGAGCATGCTGTTGTTGCTCGCCGCGAAGTTTGGCGTAGAGATCCGTCGCGGCGTGAGCGGGGTGCTCGCGATCGTGGCTGTCGGTGGCTTCTTCTTGCTGCCCGCGAATCAAGCGACAGTGCTCGCCGTGTTGGCGGGAGCGGCGGGAGTGTTGTTCGCCTTCGCGTCAGGCTTTGGCGTGCTGACGCCGATCGCGGCGCTGGCGAGTGCCATGGCGGTTAGTTCCGGGCGCGTGTTGCTGCACGGACAAAATCCCCAGATCACCAAGGGGGTTGCGACTCTCGTGGGACTGGTGCACGGCAGTACTGCTCAAGAGTGGCACGTCGTTTTGCTCGCACTGGCCTGGGCGGGCTTCGTTGGTGCCGCGCTCGTTGTGTTGAACCCACTACACGGCTCGAGCAAGTAGTTCGTGGCCGCGGCCACGCGGTAGTGCACTGTACGTAGCGAAAGCCCCGGAACGATCCCTGCTTAGGCAAATCGCCGGGGCAACGTCATGTCGTAGATGAGTTTTAGAAAAGACAATGCCCCCGGAAGAGATTCCGGGGGCATTGTTGTTGTCAGGCGAAACTGGGCTCGAAGACACCAGCGACGTCAACGTCGGGGACCAGCGAAGCAACTTCGTCGAGGGTCATCGTGATGGTCTCAACGATTTCGTCGCGAGCGTCGTCGTAGTTGTCGTAGCGTCCCGCGGCCAAGTCACGCAGACTCGACTCGACGGAGGACACCATCTCGTGGGCGACTTCGATGTTTGAGAAGTCGTCGGAACACAGACTCGACAGGACCTGAGCGGCCTCGTCGAGCTTCTTCATGGAAACTCCACGAAAGGGCAGTTCACCGTTGGTGCTGCGAATGGCGCGAAGGGTGACTTCGAGCTGCGAGCACAACGACTCGAGGTGGTTGTTCAGGGATTCTTGCGAGCGCAGGTCGGCGAGGACCTGCGAAGCGGCATTGGTGTACTGGCGGGCCGCGGCGTATTCACCGCGAGACACACAGCTTGATGCGTGGGCAATGGTGTTTTGCAGGTTCACGTGCTCTCTTTTCCTTGTCCTACAGCCATTTGGCTGCGGTTAGGGCGGCATTGTTTGATCCGTCCGCTACGCACCGTGTTCGCGGGGGGTGCTGGGGCAACCAAAAGACTGGGAGCTGGGACAAAGGAGTGACCAGCGGGCGCGAGTGGGCCGACACTGCTGGCAACTGTTGATGAGGTGGTCTCGTCAGCAAAAACCAGGAGGTCTGGAACATGGCTGCACCAATTCGCGGCGGTAAGAGCAACTCGCGTCCCAAGGAGGCATTCTTCGTGCGCGTGGCGAGCCCCGACGGGCAGATCAACTTCTTCAACGTCAGCAGCTACGTCGGCAAGGAGATGCCCTACACCAAGCCTCAGGCCACCTGCGCCATGCACGTTGAAGACAACGTCGTGGCCTTCTCAATGCTGCACCTGACGAAGAAGACCGCAGCCAACATTTCGGGCCAGGCCATCGCCATGCCCAAGGGCCCCCTAAGTCGCTTGCAGCGCCGGGCCAGTTCCTTTGAGATTGCTCCTGGAGAGATCGTCGTCGAGTACGACGAGCAGGTGTACCGCCTCAAGTACAAGACTGACGACGCAGGCCTCGCCACGCTCGACGTTGCTCCCGGTGGCGGTGCGGGCGATGACAAGAACGACGACGTTACCTTTGAGCTGCCGCTGCGTGCGGTGCAGATCAGTCTGTACCTGCGCTCCGAGCGCGTCGGTCGCGTGCTGGCCGTGGGGTTCATTGGCCACCTCGGCAAGCCCGCTACCCCAGAGACGATCACCCGAGCCGCGGCAATGGTTCTCAACTCCATGTCGGGTCTCGCCGAGTTCCGTTTGCTCAGTGGTATCGAGACGGTAAAGGTTCCGACGGCGCCTTCGAAGTGGACGGGTGGGCAGCGCGTGCGCAAGTCCGAAGACCGCGTGTTCTTCGAGCTGGGCGTCAACTTGTACTCGCCCGAGTACAGCCCGGTTGCCGCGGGTGTGGTGACGGTCGAGGTCGACCTCGAGAACGCGAACCCCACGACGGGTCGGTTGCTGTATCACATCAATCCTTCCGAGACGGTCGCTGAGGTATTCGGTGAGTACCGCGCAATCGTCGATGGCGCGATCACGGACACGCTGCGCAAGGAACTCGGTGAAGAGCTCACGCAGATCACCTACGACGTGGTGCTCGGTGAGGTCGACGACAAGACCCTCGAGCGTCTTCGCGGAGCACTCGGAGCTCTTCGCACGATTGACGTGACGCCGCGCGAGTACCGCGTGCACACCGCATAACTCAGGCTAAATGATCCCCGCCATAGCGAAAGCTGTGGCGGGGATTTTTGCTTTAGCGGCAGTGAATCGTTGCCAATAGCGGCGCGCTCGGCTCAGGGCGTCACGGTCGTTGTGTCCTATGGACATTCGATTAGTTGTAAGTGATTTAGACGGCACGGCGCTTCTCGCGCGAGCTGGTTCGCGCGTGTCTAAAGAAGTTGTCGCCGCTGCGCGCATTGCTGGCGAAGCCGGCATCTTGCTCAGTGTGGCAACGGGTAGGCCCGTGTGCAAAACACTGGAGGTACTCGACCAGCTCGAGGTCGAGGTTCCAGTCGTGGTCAATGGCGGTACGAAGTTGTACGACCCGGTAACCCACCGTGTTCTTTGGGGTGTGCCGATTCCTGACCACAGCCTTGACTACCTGGCTGACGTTGCCTCGTCGTTTCATTTTGAAGTCTTGATGGATGAAGAAGAGCACGGGGATGGCGATGTGCTGGCTCAGCGCCTCGCTTCGTGGCGGGGCGAGCCCATTCACGCCATGTACTTGGTGGGAGTACCCGTTGGCGAAGCACCAGCAGTCATGCAGATACTGGCAAAGGTGCCGGGAGTGGCCTGCGCGGTGAGTTCGCATCCGTTTCCCGGTGAGTTCGTCGACATCCAGATCACGAGCGAGCACGGCACGAAGGCCAGCGGGGTGAGTCAGTTGCTTAGTCACTTGGGAGTTAGTTCAAACGAAACGCTTGGCGTCGGTGACAGCGATAATGACTTGCCGATGTTTAGCGCGGTGGGCACGAGCGCGGCAATGGGAAACGCCAACTGGCGGGTCAAAGAAGCGGCCACCCTGGTAGTGCCTTCGGTGGGGGCTCACGGACTTGCGACGATCTTGTACTCGCTTGCGAGAGATCCGAGCGGCAAGCATCTTAACGCCGCATGGTCGAAAGTTAATTCGTACTGGACGTAGTCGCGCGACGAATCTTTCGAGCGGCAGACCGGGCACGATCCGGCGACCTCGACCTTGGCAAGGTCGCGCTCTACCAACTGAGCTACTACCGCGAGTGATTGATACCGTGCGACGACGGTCCACGCCGGCCAGGGTTTTGTGGGTGGTGGGACCGTGCAGCAAGTAGAGGCTTCGTACCGCCGGAGGGAGTCGAACCCCCAATCGTCACCTTCGAAGGGTGCTGCTTTATCCATTGAGCTACGGCGGCCAGACTGGAAGATCGCGCGGCAAAGCGCACGGTAGGGAACATGGAACACTCGACCACTGCCCCGCGGCATAGCACCCGTGACAAAGCTCTGTTGATCTTTGACGGCGACTGTGGTTTTTGTACGGCGTCGGCTACGTGGATCCAGTCGCGCTGGAAAGAGGGGGCAGCTGAGACGGTCGCCTGGCAAGTTTTAGGGAAAGAGGGTCTACGCGAGTGTGGCCTCACACCCAAAGACGCGAAGCGACAAGCGTGGTGGGTCGCCACTGACGGCACGGTGTATGGCGCGGAAGCGGCCATTGGCCAAGCGCTGATGCGTGCGGGTGGGCTGCTTGGTGTGATGGGGCGGATCGCGGGTGCTCGAGCACTGCGTTGGCCGATGCACTGGGGCTACGTACTCGTCGCGCGGTATCGCTACAAGCTCCCGGGGAGTACCCCGGCGTGTCGACTTTAAAGGCTTCGGGACAAGGGGTCGAACCTCGGCTTCCGGGGCCAAAACCCGGCGTGCTACCACTACACCATCCCGAATAGAGAAGTACCGCGTGCGAGAGTCGAACTCGCTTCTTTGAGTTGAAAGCCCAACGTGCTAACCGATGCACCAACGCGGCAAGAACTTCGTTTGTCAAGCCCTGAGAGATAGAGGCGGCTCTGCGAGACTGACTTTTCCACGGCTTTCTAAGAAGAGGTCACCGCCCCTTAGAAAGTTTTAGAGCCAGCCCGGGCTCCGTCGGGGTAGCGCCCCGAACGTTGGTCGCTGAGCTCGTCGGCGGTTCCGAGACAGGCTGGGGACCGTGTGACCGCAAACTATGTGGCTGCATAGCATGCGGCCACATAGTTTGCAGCGATAGATAACGGATCCAACTTTGGTCCCTACGGGTCACGAGTGAGCCAAATACAGAAGTCCCGTAGGTGAAGCCCACTCTTGCTTTGGTTGAGCAGTACAGCGCGGCTCCAGCCTTCCTGGACACACCGCGTGGCATAGAAAAGTTGTACAGCGGGCTCGTCCGAGAGTGGTAGGAGCACCGTTACATGTCCCCAGGCCAATTGTCCAACAACCTGTTGGACAATTGCCTCGGAGAACGTGCCAGCGAACTGGAGAATGTACTTCAAGTTCGTCGGGGATAGGCCGGTCATGTGCGGGAACTCTCGGCGCAAGTCAGAAGAGAGCCGCTCGACCACCTTGGTGCCCCACCCCTCGGCGGTCTGGCGGTCCCTGATGAGTCGCCCGATGTTCCAGTACAGAGTGATGAGTTCGGTGTTTACCTTCGAGTGTCGCTGGTGAGACTCGAACTCACAACCCCATCCTCCGCAAGGATGTGCGCTCTCCATTGCGCTACAGCGACGTGGCGACCAAACAACGATCGCGGTGCGCCCTGGAAGAGTCGAACTTCCAACCCGAGGTTAAGAGCCTCGTCGGTTACCAGTTACCGCAAGGGCGCGAGACTGGCCGTAGCCAGGGTGCACAGGGCGAGAGTCGAACTCGCAAGCGTTAGCACCGGCTGCTGCGGCCGGCGAGGGTGCCATTTTCACCACCTGTGCGTGGGGTACTTCAAAGTTGCTTGGTGCACGCGGCAAGATTCGAACTTGCATACCGATGAGGTGCTGGGGTTTGAGTCCAGAGTGTCTACCAGTTCCACCACGCGTGCAGATCGCGTGCGCACGGCAAGATTCGAACTTGCATACCGATGAGGTGCTGGGGTTTGAATCCAGAGTGTCTACCAGTTCCACCACGTGCGCTGGGGCTGAGTTAACGAGATCAGCGCTCGGGTGCATCGGGACGGAGTCGAACCGCCACAGCTTTCGCCACTGGTTTACAGCCAGCTACCCTCGCCAATGAGTTGCCGATGCATGGTGACTTCAGCCAAGAGACTGGGACCCGGTGTAGAGGATGCCGTCGAGTAGGCCAAAGGCCTCGTCGATCGTGTACACCGCCCCGGTGGCTTCAGCGCTCTTTTGCGCAGCGATGACAGCCTGCAAGAGACGTCCGACCTCGCGACTGGGGGCCAAGTCGTAGCGACGCATGATGTCGTCTCCCGACACCACTGGTCGCCAGGCCGCGGCTTCGTCGGCCTGGCGTACCGCGGCAATGCGCTCTCGCAAGACAGCCACCTCACGGGCTACTGCTTCGTGCTTGTAGAGGTGCTTGCTCGTGACGTCGACCGCCATGAAGTCGAGCAAGTCGTCTACGTACTTGCCAGCGCTCTTGTCGAAGCGGCGAATGGCTGCGTCCGTCCAGAGCTCTGAGCCCTTAGCGTCGCCAGACATTGCAACAAGACTCGCCACCTCGTCAGCGAAGGCCTCGTCGTAGCCCAGGCGCACCAAAGCGCGCTTGGTGAGCGGGCCACCCGCGGCTTCGTGCCCGTGGAAGGTAACCGTCGAGCCAGTGACCACGCGAGTGACGGGCTTGCCGACGTCGTGAAAGAGCGCGAGTAGCCGCACGCGCAGGCGGGCGGGGGTTTTGGCCGTCACCGCGATGGTGTGCGCGACGTTGTCTTTGTGCAGGTGCGTAGCACCCTCCATGGCGAGTGCACCCAGTTCGGGAACGCACTCGGCTAAGTCGGACCAGGCGGCTTGTAGTTCTAAGTCCACACGCTCAGCGAGCAAGAGCTCACTGAGTACGTCGGCGGTGATGCGGGGGCAGTCGGACACGGCAAGCTCCTTTCTTTAGTCACCCAAACGGGGTTGCTTGGGCGTATCTTGATTGTGTCTGGTGAAGATGTAGTGCATTCTCTTCGCGCCACTGATCGGGCTTGAACCGACGACCTCGTGATTGACAATCACGCGCTCTAACCAACTGAGCTACAGCAGCAGGGGTGTTTAAAGAGCCGCAGCGGAGAGTCGAACTCCGAACCTTCGCTTTACAAGAGCGCTGCTCTACCAGTTGAGCTACCACGGCGAGAAAAACAGAACTACCTGGAGTCGGCACGGATGGATTCGAACCACCACGTCACCTCGTTATCAGCGAGGCGGCTTCACCGTTTGCCTACGTGCCGGTGGAAAACGTCCATGAGACGTTGTCGTCGGGATGCAGGGATTTGAACCCTGGGCCTCACGGTCCCAAACCGCGCGCTCTACCAAGCTGAGCTACATCCCGAGTGTGCGCCAAAGCGCGGTGGTCAGAACTGGTCTCGAACCAGTGGCCTTGCGGGTTTCAACCGCACGCTCTACCAACTGAGCTATCTGACCAAAGAGTCGCGGTGAGATATCCGCGACGGTGCCTGCGAGAGGGCTCGAACCTCTAACTGCCGAGTTAAAAGCTCGGAACTCTACCAATTGAGTTACACAGGCGTGCGAGTCGATGACCGGTGCTGCCCCGGCGTCTTCTGGGTGGAAGCCAGATGCTCTGCTGTTGAGCTACATCGACCAAGCAGCGCAGAAGGGATTCGAACCCCTAACCATTCGGGTAGAAACCGACCGCTCTTGTCCGTTGAGCTACTGCGCCGGGGCTGCGATGGAAGGTTTCGAACCCTCACCACTCGGTTAACGGCCGAGTGCTCTACCAGTTGAGCTACATCGCAAAGCTCTTTCGCGGAGCGACCAGGATTCGAACCTGGGGAGGCTTTGACACCTCGACGGTTTAGCAAACCGTTGCTTTCGGCCACTCAGCCACCGCTCCATGATCCAGAGGTATCTGGGCTGACGAGGAAGGCCTCGAACCTTCAACCTCCTGATCCAGAGTCAGGCGCGCTGCCACTTGCGCTACTCGTCAAGGGGGCACATCATCTGTGCGGTCGAGACGGAGGGATTTGAACCCCCGACCGACTGGGTGTAAACCAGCTGCTCTGCCACTGAGCTACGTCTCGATGTGGGTACTGCGAGGTGCGCGCAGCAAGACTCGAACGTGCAAGCCGGGTATCGGCCGCTGACCGGCGAGGGTGCCAATTTCACCATGCGCGCGTGGGGTGATCGAGGAGAATCGAACTCCCCTTTCGAGGGCCACATCCTCGCGTCGTTTCCACTGGACCACGATCACCATGAACCCGCTTTGGGTGCGGGTGGCAGGGGTGCCGGGAGTCGAACCCGAGCTCGCGGTTTTGGAGACCGCTGTGCTGCCGTAACACTTCACCCCAGTGGCGAATCGAGGTGTTGCACCTCGCTGGCGGGCGTATGAAACCCGCGTGGTCCTGGACCAATCGCCGTTTGGGGGCCGAGGCGGGTTTCCCCGTTACCGCTCAACAGAGATGCTCTGGTTAGCACCTCGGCCACGCTCATCTCTGACGAGCCGTCACGCCTACTTCTTAGCCAGGGCGTTCTGGGACTTGCGGGCGATATCGAAGCCTCGCGGCCCGAAGCCACCGCCCGCGGTGGCTCCGCTCGTGGCCGGTGTAGCACCACCGGCCTGTCGTCGACGTGGAGAAGGCGGGTTTCGAACCCGCTGCTTCCTGCTTGCAAAGCAGGCGCTCTACCCATTGAGCTACTTCCCCAGAGACTGGGCAGGGGAACCTGCCCAGGGTTCACTCGAAGAGCGGGCGGACACTGGCCGTGTGCAGGCTCTTCGAGCGTGGTTACGGCTCGAGAAATCCGCTGCGCTCCTTGACGCAGCTCTCGAGGCTGAACCTCGCTGGCAACTAGGCACTAACAGCTGATCTCTTCGAGGGGACATTCGCGGGATCGGTCCAAGGAGTCCTCATGCACTGTTAGCTATGTATTGGTGGACCTTTGGCCACCTCGACAGAACGGCCAGTTCTGCCTACTTGTTCTTCGTCTTGATGTTCAGTCGCTTTCTTTGGGGTTCGTGGGGTGAAAAATCGGGGAGAAAAGAAGAACCGCCTCCCGTTTCCGGGAGGCGGTTCTTCCGAGGTCTTCGATCGACCAGGAACTGGTGATCGTTGATCTAAGAGAGGCCTCCCGAGGCTGCGGTGCCGGGGCGAGCATTCGCACGCTGAAAGTCGTCAATGGTGACGACCGGCGTGGCGAGCCATGGCGCTACGGACAGCAAGGTAGAACGGTTTGTCCGTTCGCTCTTTCTGTGTCCTTGATAGCTTTTCATGGCTGTCTCTCTGAAACTTACGTCGACCGCCGTGGTCGACTGCGAAGATAACCGTGCACGCTCGATTGCTCGGCGCAACCAAGTGGCAAAGAAACTTCGTTGCCAGAGATTGTGTCGGTCGTGTTTGGGCGTGCACTCTCCGTCGTGGGACAAAAATTTAACGGATAGCTGTGTGCGTGCGCGGGCTGCTTGCTAGCCGAAAAGCCGTAAATCGTTGGATTTTGCGGCGCCGTCCTGACTGTAGGTATAGATGTGCCCCCCGGTTTGCCAAGGAGTGCCCCACGGCACACCTATCGCTGGGATGTGATGATGAACACCACTGTCTCCACTACTTCGATCCAGGCGAGCGCCGCAAAGGCGCTGAACCGCCTGCTGCTTGCGGCCTTCTTGGCCGTCGGACCCCTCGCGAGCCTGCTCGCCCTTGGCCACTTCGCCGGGGCCAGCTGGTTGCCCGTCGTTGCGGTGCGCCCGGCCATGTTGGGCGTGCTGTTCATGTGGTCTCCAATGCCCGTGTCGATCCCGGCGCTGTGCTTGCAGTCGGCTCGAGACGCGGCGTTGCCGCAGTATCGCGGTGTCGTGGGCACCTTGATTAGGGCCACGCGTCTGGTGGGCTACTTGATGGTGTCGTCGAAGAGTCCGGTTCGTCTGGAGATGACCGCGAGCGTGGTCGGCTTCTTTGCCGCATTGATCTGGTTCATCCACTAAGCCACGGGTGACCTTGGCGCCAGGGCCTGGCGGGTAGGTGCCGATACTTGAAGTAGCTGCGACTGCTGATCGTCGCTTCAGACCAAGAAGGAACCCGTGCCCAAGTCACTCCACCCCAACCTCGCCAAACTGGCGGCGAGCTACGACGACATCTTGTTGCGCTACTCGAACGGGACACTGAGTGCGGCGCAGGCTCGAGCAGAGATCACCACGCTCGTCGCCCGAGACGACGACGGCATCTTGTGGACGATTGACCCGGACTCGGGCCAGTGGATGCGCCGTACGCGCAGTGGTGACCTGGTCGCCAGCGAACCACCCTCGTACGGCCTGGCTACTCCTACTCCACACGACCTGTCGACGTCGCCCAACGGCTTCATTCCCGACGCCTTTGTTGAGCTTCACGAAGTCGACAACGAACTTCTCTACTCGCCGAGCCAATTCGCGGGCACGACAAGAGCACCTCGCCAGAAAATCGAGGTGCCAACGTCTCCTCAGTGGGTGGCCCGGCTCGACAAGTTCCTGCCGCGCAGAGTCGGTGTGGTGGGGTTCTTGGTGCTCGCTGGCGTAGTGGTGCTCGCAGGCGTGCTTTCGACCGTGCAGCACTGAACCGAGTGCACCCGGGGCGCTCTCGCACACCGTAAGCAGCGTGACTGATTCTTCTTTTCCTGGCGACCCGTACGACCTGAGGTCGCTGTTCAAGGCCATTGGGCGTTTTGGTGCCCAGCGAGCCCTCGACGTGGCGCCCACCGAGCGACAAAAAGCTGACGCCCCCGTTGAGATGATCGACGAAGCGCCCAGTGAGATCACGGCCGAGGCTCTCGAGGTAGAGGGCTTTGTTGACGGAATTCAGGCCACCTTGTGCGTGACTCACCGCGAACAGCGACCGATCTACCTGTGTTATGTGGGAGCGGCCGCAGTGGGCAGTGGGGCCCGGGTTGTAGGTATGCGCGAGCAGCTTCGTTTGATCTGTGCTGACGCTGACGCTGACTTTGTTCGCTCAATCTCGGCTGGTGTTCCCATTGAGCAGCTGATCGACCAGACTCCTCCAGAACTTGAACGTGACGCGCACCGGTTGGTGGGCAGTTCGCGTGACAACTTGGAGCGCAGCTTGGTCGATGACTTGCTTTCGCAGGGATGCGGCAATTTGGTCTTGGACGGTTCATTGATCGGCCGGCCGCGTGATCGCCGACTCGTCGGAGTGGTAAAGACGACCAACCGGCAGTGGCTCGAAAATGAGTCAGTGCTGTGGAGTCTTCCGGTCGGCTGGCGCAGCCCGCGCTTCAAGATCGGTTCGGCGCTCGGCGAAGGAGCCGAGCGCTACTCGTGCTACGTGCAGATGACTGATAAGACGAGCGGAGCTTGGAATCTGGGACTCATCCGCCTGGAGAGCTTTGACCCGGAGATCTTGGATGCGCTCGCGGCGCGGTGCTTGCTCGAGCGTCAGGGATCTCGCTCGGGCGACTTGCGCTGGGACCGCCACATGGCGAGTGTTCGCGCAGTCGAGGAGTTTTTGCGCAGTAGGCGCCCCAGCGTCTTTTCTTTGTAGAGATCGTCGCGGTAGATAATGCTGATACACCCACCACGTCAAGAAGTCGCGCGTCGCGCTCTCTTGGCGCGGATGAACGTGACGTGCGGGGATGTGCTTTTGCGACCACCCACGCAAAAAGAACTGCTTGGGTGTGCCGAGCGCATTGCGCTCGAGGGGATCGTCGGGCCCGAGGACCCACCCTTTAGTAGGTGGTACCTGCCAGAGAGCAAGGTGAAGTCGGCCCAGGCTTTCTACGAGGCATTTCGGCGTCCAACTTTGGCACCTCGACTGGGTACGTGGGAACTTCACTTCGGGGTCTTTGTCCGAGGCGAGATGGTTGGCATGCAGAGCTTGGGCGGGCGCGACTTTGAAAGAACTGCGACGTGCCGCAGCAGCTCGTGGTTGTTTGCGGACGTGAGAGGACGTGGGTACGGGACAGCGTCTCGCTTCGCCGTAGCCCACGTGGCATTCGTCGAACTGGGCGCCAAAACAATCGTCTCTCACAGTGCACCGGGCAACGAAGCCTCACTTCGAGTTTCCAAGAAACTCGGTTACGAAGAAACTGGCTTCGAGAACTTTTCTTATCAGGGGCGTGAGCTGGCGCTGATCCGACTAGAGCTGGACGCTCGGCGCTACGAAGACTCTTCGCGGCCAGTAGTACACGCCGCGGGCTTTGCTTGCTGGCAGTAGTCGTTAGTGCTGGTCGTGCTCGGCCAGGGCTTCTTTCAAAAACTCGCTGACCTCGCTCGCGGAGCGCGTTCGCTTCATGGGAGGCAGGGCGTCGAGGATGTGGTTGCGGTACCCCTTAGTGGCCAGGCGCTCGTCGAAGACTGCGACGACTCCGCGATCAGTGGTCGTGCGAATCAACCGACCAACACCCTGGGCGAGCAGGCTCGTGACGTGGGGAAGGTCGATGTCGTAAAAGGGGTTGGTGCTGCGCTCACGGCGGGCTTCGTTGACGGGATCTCCCGGTGGGCGAAACGGCAATCGGTCGATGCAGACAACGGAGAGTGAGTGACCGGGAACGTCGACGCCTTGCCAGAAGCTCGCGACAGCAAACAAGCTGGCCGCGGGGTCGTCTTTGAACGCCGCGGTGAGGGCGGGGCGAGGCATCTCGCCTTGGACGAGCACGGGAGTGGCAACTCGAGAGGCGACTTCGGCGGCGACACGACGCATCACCGCCGTGTTGGTAAAGAGCGCGAGCGTTCGTCCCCCGGCGGCCGTGATGAGATCTACGAGGTGCTCGACGATGGCCGGCTCACAGGCGGGATCGTTGCGCTCGGGGAGTTTGGCTGGGACGTAGAGCAGTGAGTGTTTGGCGTAGTTAAAAGGGCTGTCGACCTTGATGCGTTCGGTGGAGTCGGGAAGGCCCAAGACGCGTTCTAAGTTGGCGGGGATGGTGGCACTCGTGAGTACGGCTACCTTGCTCGGCCATAGTTCGGCACGCAGGCGGGCCGCGACGTCAATCAGGGCTACTTCAATGTTGGTTGTACTTGGTGTCTTCGAGATGAACACGATCTCGTCGTCGCTGGGGGCAAGGGCTCGCCCGACGCACTCGTGCGCGTGACTGAGTGCGGCCTTGGCGCGCTGGAGTTCACTGGAGGTTGGCTGGGCGCGCAACAACACATCCAGAGCGTTTAGCTCTTCGTAGATCTTGATGAGGCTCGCCGTGAGTGGCTCAGTCAAGCCCCCATCGGCCTCGGCGTCGTCGAGGGCACCGGAGAACTCGGCGAGGAGACGTGAGAGCGCCGCGGTTTCGCGCGCCGATGAGGCGGCGCGGATACTTGCGAGCGTGTTCGAAAGAAGCGTGGGGCCAACTTGCGAGCCGAGCATGGACGAGAAGATGTCAGCCACCTCGTGGGCTTCGTCAAAGACCACGAACTCGTGGGGTGGCAGCAGAGTCTGGCCGGTAGCCAGGTGCGAGGCGTACAGGTGGGTGTTGACGATCAAGATGTCGGCCTCGGCGGCCTCTTCTCGAGCTCGTTCAGAAAAGCACGTTTGGGCAAAGGGACAGCCCTGGCGACCGAGGCACTCTTGGGGCGTGACCGACACACGGCGCCATGTGGCGTCAGACACGGCGTCGGCCATCTCGTCGCGATCGCCCGACGAAGTACTCGCCACCCACGCAGCGAGGGCTCGGCGCTCGGTGGCGGTGCCTCGGGTGGAGTCAGCTTCGAAGGGGGCGTAGCGCTCGCGGCAGAGATAGTTCGCCCGGCCCTTTAAAACGGCGACGCGCGTCCGGGTCGCAGCGGCGACGGCGGGGGCGTCTTTGGTGGCTAGCTGGTCTTGGAGGTTCTTCGTAGCGGTTACGACCACGACGGCGCTAGGAGCGAGAGCGGCGGGCACCAAGTAGCCGAGCGACTTGCCAGTGCCCGTTCCGGCTTCGGCGATGAGATTGGTGCCGGCTTCTAAGTGTGCGGCCACAGCGGCAACCATGTCGCGCTGACCGGGCCGAGTTTCGCCGCCAGGGATCTGGGTAGTCAGTTCGTCCAGCAGTTCTACTGCGCGATCTTCGAGGGGACGGGCCATGCAAAAGACCGTGCGGGCGGTCCGGGGCGGGGCACTCACGTGAGCCGAGTGCACCGGGGAGGCTGACCCACACCATGAAGAGGGACCCTTTAAGGAGCATTCGTGAACGCCACCCCACTTGGAACCATCTATCTGCCAGCGAGCCCCGGCACGAGCGTGGGAAGTTTTGACTTCATCGTTGACCCCGAGCACGGCGCGAACGTGGAGATCGGAACGCCAGTAGCGGCCGACACCGCTGAGGGCACCTTGGTGGGGACAGTGATCGACATGCGTACCGTGGGTACGGGGCGTGACCCGGTTCGCGAAGAGCTGGGCAGCAGTTACGACTCGAACTACATCGCGTCCATTCCCGAGGTTGTCGTGGCGAGCGTGCAGGTCTTTTCGTCACCGCTCATGCGCCCCGCCCGTGCCGGTATGGTTCGCGCCGCGACGGCCGACGAGATGCTCGAAGCCACGGGGTACCACCGCATGGACTGGCGCATTCCGGCCGGCGTGGTGGGTCTCGCTGATGGCGATTTCGCGAAGGTCTGCTTGGACGGCAAGAATCTGCTCGGACCCGAGGCCGCCCACCTCGTCGTAAACGGACTGTCGGGCCAGGCGGCGAAGACCTCGTTTACCGGTGTGCTGCTCGCCAGTGCGCTGCAAGCCGGTGGCGACGAAGGAAATCGTGTGGCCGCCATCATCTTCAACGTCAAGGGTGACGACTTGATCTGGCTCGACGAACCGCCGACGGCTGGCTACGAACTCTCTGATGACGACCGGGCCATGTACAAAGCACTCGGCGTTAGCCCCGAGCCCTTCAAGGACGTTGAGGTGTGGGCACCGAGTTTGCCGGGTGGCCAAGGTTCGCACTCGAACCGGCCGGACGCCAAGCGCCTGCGCTGGGACTTGAACGACATCTGGCCGTCGCTTGACTACATCTTGCCCTACCTTGGGGACGACGAAAAGGCGCAGAGCTTCATGGCGGAGTTCTACGAACTATGCCTGCACAACCCGAGCCCGGCTGGTCGCATCGACACCTTCAACAAGCTCGAAGCGTGGTTTGACGAAAAGATCGCCGAAGCGGGTGACGCGAACGGATCAATGGCCTGGCGCAGCCACCACGTGGCCACGGTGCGGCGCATGCGACGCATGTTGATGGGAATCATCTCGCGCTCGGGAGGCCTGGTGAGTCGCGAGAAGGCATCTCCGGGAGACGACATCAGCGTGTCGAACTGGAGTCACGGTCAGGTCGTTGTCGTCGACATCGCCGGTCTGCACTCTGCCATCCAGGGCCTCGTGATCGGCCGCACCTTGAAGCGCCTGCTCGAGCAGGCCGAGGACACGGGTCTTGGGGTGGATCACTTGATCGTCTTCGCCGATGAGCTCAACGCCTTTGCGCCGTCAACGGGTAGCGAGATGGCCAAGGTTCGAAAGATCCTCCAGCGCGTCTCGACGCAGGGCCGCTACGCCGGTATCTCCTTGTGGGGAGCGTGCCAGAAGATGAGCAAGGTCGACGAGTTGGTTCGCGACAATGCCGCGACGCGCGCGGTGGGCATCACCGCTGAGGGCGAGCTCGCGAGTGGGGTGTACGGAAGACTGTCCACGGGACTCACCGAGCGCCTCGCCACCTTGCCCAAGGGCTCGATGGCCCTGTGGCACTACAGCTACCGCGGCTCACTGGTCGTGAAGTTCCCGCGGCCGGCGTGGCGTACGGGTAAGGCGAAGACGGGCGTCGTCAAGCGCGGCGTGTCGACTCAGCTGGGAATCTCCGACGAGGCGGTCGAACGTCTCTCTGAGGGCATTGATCCTGAGACGCGAGCGATGATTATCGCAAACGCCGACGATCCGCAGCGCGCCATCGAAGCTCTCAGCGAGGCGCGCTTGCCGGACATGCGAAAGAGTGTCTTGCACGAACCCAGCGGTTTTGACCCGGACGACCCTTTCGACCTCGGGTAGGTAGCAGGATCGCTGAACAAGAACCCCCGGCGCGAAGGCTGCCAGGGGTTCTTTGTATGCACCAACCAGCAGGGATGACAGGTTGAGGGTGCGACCGGATGGAGGCTTGGTGGGCAGACTCGAGATGGGTGATCAGATTGTCTGCGCGCGGTGCCGGCGACCCCTTGACCGCCATGAGATGGCCGTTGATGGGGTGACACACGCCACGTGGCTACACCCCCTTTCTGCCCCAAGCGACCACGACCCTGAGCCAGTTTCCAAGCTGGCAACCGGTGGGGAGATGGTGGGGATTTGTGACTTTTGTTCGGGCCCCGGACCACGGTGGAGCTACGACTGCGAGTCGTTTACGCTCGCGAGTTATGGGTCAGTGGGCGCGTGGGCGGCTTGTTTTGCGTGCCACGCGTGCATCGAACGAGAGGCGTACAACGAGCTCGTAGCGCGGGCCGTGGGCGGGCGCGGGAGGATGTTCAGCGAAGAGTGGCTGCAGATGGCGGCGTTGCTCGGGGCGTTCAAGCGGCATCGGCGCGGGCCCGCAGTCAAGCTCTGGTAGTCGAAGTTCTTTGTGGCAGTGCTTGGTTGGTTAGGTGATTGTTGCTTTTTGGTGCTTGTGGGTGAGTGTTTTGTAGGTGGGCGTGTAGTGGGGTTGTAGGTATTTTTAGCCTCTTTGTTGCACGTTTTTGAAGGACGTCAGTTCGGTGGCGGGTCAGGCCAGTTTTTCTTTCTCTAACTGGTAAAACGCACGCTGCTGTTTTCTTCGTGGCGGGCCTCTCAAAACGCGCTCAGCGCACTCAACGTGGCAAGTTCCAGAGGCTTCTTGGCCCGGTGCTCGCGCGTATGCACCGGCAAGGCGCATCGGCACACTCTCGGGGCATGGGAACAGCAAAATTCACAATCGGGCACTTGTCGGACACGCACCTGGGATACGAGGCCTACCCGGCTCTTAGTGCCAGTGGGAACAACCAGCGTGGTGAGGACATCGTTCGTTCCTTCAAGAACGTGGTCGATGACATTCGCGCTTACGACCCGCCGCTCGTCATTCACGCCGGGGACGTCACCGAGAAGCCCAAGGTGGACATTCGCTACATGCTGGTCGCCCAGCACTACTTCTCCAAGCTCGCCGAGATCCGCCCCGACGGCAGCCGCCGCCAGGTCGTGATTGTGGCGGGCAACCACGAGCAGCCCCGCAGTCGTAAGGAGGCGTGCTGGCTCGAGCTGCTGCGAACCATTCCCGGAGTCCACGTCGTCGCGGACGGCTACCAGGTGCTGCGCTTTAACAGCACGGTCGCCGACTGCCCCCGCGAGATTGAGGGTGTGAGCGTGCACGGACTCCCCCACGACTCTTTGAAGGAAGTGGACTTCTCGGTCGTCGTACCCGACCCCGAAGCCTCGGCCAACGTCTTGGTCTCTCACGGCGTGGCCATGGGATCAGAGTTGTTTACGCGAGCCATTGGGCGCGAGTACCCCATCGACTCAGACATGCTGTCTCGGGCCTGGGACTACGTGGCACTCGGCCACTTCCACAAGCGCGGACCAGTAGGCGGCTACAAGCGCCGCGGGGTTGACTACGTCTGGTACTGCGGCTCGCACGAGCGCATCAGCTTTCGTGACCTGCGGGACAACGGGGACGGCAAGGGCTACTTGCGAGTGACCATTGACGGCCCCACGCTCGACGTGAAGCCCGTTGACTTGCCGGTGCGCGCGATGTTTCGCTTGCCCGTAGTCGACGGCACTGATCTCAGCGCCGAAGAGATCACCGACCGATTGAAGGCCAACCTGGACGCGGCCAACATCTCTGGCGCCATCGTCGGCCAGATCGTCGAAGGCGTGACCCGGGATCTGTGGAGCCTGCTCGACATCTCCTCGGTGCGCCAGCACGCCAAGGACGCGTTGCACTACGAAATCAGTGCTCGGTACGCCACGGCCGAGAAGGTCGAGGGCAGCTCGGCGACTTCTTCACTCGGCGACTTAGAGCTGGTCTTGGACCAACAGATCAAGGCGGGCGTCTCAAAGAACCTGGCCGACGACGTGCGCGCCCTCGCCGTCAAGCTGCTCGGCTCGGCGCTCACCAGTGTCGACTCGACGGAAGCAGAGGCGCCCGGGGGCGAAGCCGACGACGAAGAAGTTGCAACGACTCCTACGAACAACGAACCCAACGCCGAGGTGGCCTCATGATCCGCTACTTGCACTTAACGAACTTCCGTCGCCACGTCGACACGGAGTTGCACTTCGACGATGGCGGTCAGATCATCTTGATCTCGGGCCGCAACGGCGTGGGCAAATCAACGATCATTGAATCCATCGTTTATGCCCTCTACGGAGAGGGCCGACACGGCAACCGCCAGATCGACCGCATGATTCGCCGTGGCGCGGAGATTGAGGGCATGGAGGTCGAACTCGAGTTCGACCTGGGCGGTACGAACTACCGCGTGCGACGTCGTCGTGACAACAAGCTGTCCAGTGCGATCTTGTACGGCAACGACGTGGCCTTGGTTGAAGGACCGAGAGAGGTCAGTGCCGAGATCGCCCACTTGCTCGGAATGGACGTGCGTGGTTTCCGTCTCGCGGTCGTCGCTCAGCAAAAGGAGCTCGACGGGCTGGCCTCAATGCGGCCGGCCGAGCGAGCGCAGTTGCTCGCTCGCCTCTTGCGTCTCGACGTCGTGACTCAGGCGCGCGATCGGGCCCGGGGTGTGTTCCGCTCTGAGCGCGACGCGCTTCGCGGGCTTGGCACGGTCGAAAGCCCCCAGGCACTACGCGACGAGATTGCGGGACTCGACGAGGAGTTGGTGGGTCTGCGCGCTGCTCGCAGCGAGGCCGAATCGGCCGTTAGCGAACTCGACAAGTTCTTGGAAGACACCAAAGACGTCGTGCGGGTCTATCAGGCCCAGGTGTCCCAGCAGGCTCGCCTGGAAGGTCTGGCGACGAGCGCTAAAGAGGAACTCGGTCGCTTGGTGGCCGAGCGGGCGGGAATCGTTCTTGGTGAAGAGCCGGGAGAGCTGCCCGACTTGGACGAACTCGCCGAGCGCGTTGCCGGTGTCGAGCGGGCCTTGGCGGCCGGTGAAGCCAACGCCAAGCTCGTCTCGCAGGCGGCCATGGTCGAGGGCGAACTGGCCAAGGTGGAAAAGCGCCTGGCGGAGCTGTACGCCGAAGCCGAGGGCTTGGAAGAGTACGACGAGGAGTCCGGTGCAGACGCAATTGGCGCTGCCACGGCGGCGGTGACCGAGCTCGCGCAGCGACGTGAGGAATTGATCGGTCAGCGCTCGAGCGCGCTGGCGAAAGTAGCAGCAGCCGAAGAACGACTCGGCGAGCTGAGCGCGTTGGAGGCCACGTGTGCGCTGTGCGGCCAGGAGATCACTCCCGAGCACCGCGAGAAAGAGGCGAGCAGCGTTCGAGCAACCCTCGAAGCGGCTGGGGCCGAAGTTGCTGGGGTTAACGAACAACTCGAGTCACTGGCGAGCGAGCAAGAAGAGGCCAAGGGCCTCGTCGAGGCGGCACGTCGCGCCGACAGCGAGGGACGGTCTCGCAACGAGCGGGCGCGTGCGCTGGGTGCTGAGTCGACTGACTTGGTACGCCGTCGGGACACGTACCGCGACCAGCTGAGTCGACTGCAAGTAGTGCCCGTGGACTTAGAAGAGTTGTACGAGCAGCAGAGTCTCTTGGCGGCCGAGGCGGCCGCGGCGAAGAACGTGCACGAGGCGGCCCGAGTGCGCGAACTCGTCGTCGAAAGGATCAACACACTGGACGGCGCGATCACCCAGGCGACCACTCGAGCTCGCCAGAGCCAAGAGGCGTACGAGGGCGGAGCGGTTGACGCCGCAGTCGAGCGCACGCACGGCGAGTACCAAAAGGCTGTCGTGGCGCGTTCGGCCGAGCTGGTGCTGACGGGTGAACTCGCCAAGCAGGTCGCCGTGACCGAAGAGCGCTCGACGCAGTTGCGCAAAGAGGCCGAGCGCTTGGCGGCCCAGTCGGCGCGCCGCGGTGAGCTCGAGCACTCCGCGCAGGTAGCCAGCGAGTGCGCCAACGTCTTGGACAACGTCGCCACACGCCTCAACCAGCAGATTCGCCCGGCTCTCGAAGGTGCGGTGGGTGAACTGCTCAGTCGACTGAGTGACGGTCGTTTCGACGCTGTACGGCTCGACGAGGAGTACAACCTCGAGGTGCGTGACGACGGTCAGATGCGTCCCTTGAACGAGTTCTCGGGTGGTGAGATTGACTTGATCGCCCTGGCGATGCGTCTGGCCCTGGCGAATGTCGTTTCCGAGCGTCACGGATCGGGTGGAGCCGGGTTCTTGATCTTGGACGAATGTTTCGGCAGCCAAGACCAGGACCGCCGTGGATCGATTCTCACTGCGCTGCGCGGGCTTCGCGGGGCGTACGGCCAGATCTTGCTGATCAGCCACGTAGGTGGCATCGAGGACTCCGCCGACCGAGTCATCGAGATCGAACTGGACGAAGAGACCGGTACGGCGAGTGCATCCGCAGCCTGAGGCCAAACAGTCTGACCCACTACTTCACAAACGACTCTTGAAGAAACGCAACAAACGATGACCCGAAAATCTGGAGGAAAAATGAAAGCAGTTGCCAACCCCACGGCTACGCGAACGAGTACCAAGCAGGCAGACCAGGGACTTGCTCTGGTTCTTGGTGCACCGGGAGGCGGAGTGGAAGACGACGAGATCCATGGACTGGGCTGGCTGTCTCAGACTGCCTGCCGCGACATGGGCATCGACGACTTCTTCGTCGAGGCCGGTCACGCCATTAATGAGACTGCCCTGCAGGTCTGCCAGGGCTGCCCAGTACGCGTCGAATGCGTCAAGCACGCTTACGAGATGCAGGTCACTGGTGGATACTTCGGTGGGCTGAGCCCCGGCCAGCGTCGCGAGCGCACACTGGAAGAGGCCGTGCAGTTGATCTTGCGCTCCAAGAACGCGCGCTAGGTCAACAAGCCGCGGCGGAACCCCTCAGCCACGGCGGCCACTGCGCTATTGACGCCCAAGCGTCGATGCACGCGGCGAATCGTCGTACGCACGGTGTCCACGCTCACCTTCAGTTCGCTTGAGATCTCGCGCGCGGTCCAACCTTCGGCAACCATGCCCAGTATCTCTTGCTGGCGAAGCGTCAGAAGTTTTTTGCGGGGCGGCTGGTGGTGCATGCGCAGTAGCGCTCGGGAGAACTCCGCGGTCAGCGCCAGGCGGCCTGAGTAGATGGCCCGTAGCGAGCCCAAGAACTCATCGAGCTGGGCGGACTTGAGCAAGTAGCCGTCGGCAGAGAGCTCGAGGGCTGAGGCAATGCCCTGGAGATCATCGCTACCGCTCAGCATGCACACGCGTGTCTGTGGGTATTTCTCCTTGATCTCGCGCAGCAACTCAAGTCCCGACAGATCGGGTAGTCCCATGTCGCACAAAACGAGTTCGTAGTTGCGCTGGGTCAACCGGGTCAGCGCACTACTGGCACTCGTAGCGATGGAGACGGTCGTGGCAAATTCCTGGGTGCGAAGTAGCGTGGCGAGCGACTCGGCAAACAGATCGTGGTCGTCGACGATAAGAACGGTGTCGAGGGTTTGTGGGGGATGTAAAGGCACGAGCAAGCAGCGTAGAAAGAACACTGCCGCTACTCAACGTCCGGCGAGATTTTGATACCGATTTGCTACCCGAAATCCCACACGGGCACCTACTTCAGCGATACCTGCCGGGGAGCGTTGTATGAGTACCCGCCGAATGAACTTCGCAGGGGACCAGACGGCCGCCACCCGCACTTCTTTCGTATCCGGGAGACGGTGAGCTTGACACGTCCGGGCGAGGTGCCCCGAGGATCCCCCCAAACGCGCTCAAGGATGTCGGTGACGGACACAATCTGCCCGACGTTCTGCGTCAAAAGTGCAAGGAGCCGGAACTCGAGCGAGGTCAGGTGGACTGGAGAACCGTTGATGGCAACAGCCCGCGACTGGTACGAAAGGGAGACCACGCCATCGTCGTAGTTGGTGGCCGGCGCCCGGGGCTCTCGGCGGCGTCTGCGCAAAATGGCTTCGACGCGGGCCAGCAACTCGGGCAGGGAAACAGGCTTGACGACGTAGTCGTCTGCACCACCGAGGAGTCCGCGGACCTTCTCGCTTTCGCGGCCCCGGCCACTCAAGATCACGACTGGTACGTCAGATAGCGTTCGCAGGGCTTCAAGAACTTGCCATCCGTCCATGCCGGGTAGACCTAGGTCGAGCAAGACCAGATCTACGGAGCGCTGGGAGAAGATCTGCAGCGCCTCGGCTCCGTTATCGCTCAACAGCACCAAGAAATCGCTGTGCGTGAGGTGTTGCTTGAGAGCTTGAGCGACAATCTCGTCATCTTCGATCACTAAGAGCACCCCGCGGACGGGGCGCGATTTGCCAGAATCGGCCATCCTCAGTCCCCCCGGTCCAGGCGCGAGAACTGGCCCAAGTAGCGCTCGAGTACCAGTGAGACGGCCTGCGACAAAGAGACGTCGAGTTGTTCGGCGACGCTGTTCATCGCGTCTAAGGCTTCGGGTGGTACGTAAAAGACCACCGTGGCGCCATCATCCACAGTGCGGCGGGCACGCGGCGGTGGCCCAAACGGTGTCTCTGGTTTTGGGGACGGCGCGTACGTGTCAAGGACTTCTTGGTAACTGCGCGTGAAGGCCTCCACGAGTAACGCCCCACGCGACACACCCTCTCGCAGTCGGAACTCTTCGACGCGCGAGCGCAAGTGAGCGGGCAGGTAGATGCCAACGCCGCGCTGGCGGTGACTGACAATGCCCGCAGGGCGCTGTCGTCTACCGGGCGAGGCTTCGAAGCTGGCTACAGAACGCAGTGGTTGGTGTGGCGGTGAGGTGTCCCGGGTGGGGGCGAGTGGTGGTACTTCTGGTGGCGAGGTTGCGGGTGGAAAAGTTGTTAGTGACGAGACAGGTGCGGCATCTGACGCGGGCGCTGCAGGTTCGTCGGCTGGTCGAAGCAGGGTGGAGGGGTCAGTTGTGACCTGGGCGAGCAGTGCTGCATCGGGTGGGGTGGGGCTACGTTCTTCGAGTGCACGCAGTGGCGGCTCGGAGCTTGGCGGCTGTTCTTCAGCTGCTTCGGTCGCCGAAGCAGCTTTGCGAGGAGGGCCAACTACCAAGCGTGCGGGAGGCTCACCGGCACCTTGTGCCAACAGGCCGGCAATGCGCGCTTGCGGATCGACGGGTAGCTCGTCGTTCACTTGGTATCGGCCTCGATGCGCGCGACCACGAGCTCGAGGATCTGGTCGGTGAGTTGTTGATAGTCACTCGCAAGTCCTGCGGCGGCGGTCGAGAAGCTTTCGACCTTGGTCCCAGTTCGGCGTACCTCGAACCACGGAGTGGCCTTTTCGTTGAGAGCTTTTAGGCGCTCGTACTCGTAGGCCTGCACCTCTTTGTTGCGCAGATCGATAGCGGCTTTCTTGGATAAGCGGATCGACGGCTCAAAGATGCGAACGTCCGGTCCCAAGATCTTGCGCAGTCTGGCACGAACCTCGCGGTCGGCCGCTTTGGCGTTCGCGGGCATGAAGGTGACAACGACGCCGAGTAGCTCGATGCGTGAGCCATAGCGGGTACGGGCCTTCATGATCTGCTCAAAGGTGCCAGCCAGTCCGTCGTTGCTGGCGGCGTCACCCGAGGTCGGGGCCACGACAAAGCGCACACAGCGATTGATCGAGTCGTGAATGGAGTTAGAGGCCGGCGGGGTGTCGATGACCACCAGGTCGTAGTTGTCGGCCACGGTGGCCAGGGCGAGTCCGACCGCCGCGGTGGCCGCGTCATCGTTGCGGGACTTGGCCTCCAAGAAGTGGATCAGGTCCTGGGTGCGCGGGCCGCCCGGTACGACGTCGAGGTTGGGTCGCACTTCTCGAAGCACTCGCAATTGACCTTGATTGACAACGGCCTGCAAGAGGGCCTCTCCCCCATCGGACTGCTCCATGTATCCGAACTCTCGAGCCAGGTTGCCCTGGGGATCGCAATCAACGGCCAAAACTCTCCAACCAGACAGCGCGGCGAGACCTGCGGTGGCCGACGCTAAAGCCGTTTTTCCAACACCGCCTTTGCCTGCAAGGAAGGCAATCGTATTGTTCAACATGATTCATAACTATAGCAACGCAGGAATGATTGCTGTTGTGCTGCTGTGGTGGTGATGCTGCCAGCGTGTTTTGTACAGGCATGCGTCGTAGATACCGCACGACGTAGTTAGGTTGTACTTGTTAGGGGTTTGTAAGGCACTCATGCTTTATTGGTGTGGAGTTAGTGTGGCGTTAGTGAGGTTAACGCGCCAGGCCCAACGTTTACTTGAGAGTTGAAGGTTTGTCGGGCGCAGTGACTAGCTGGGTGTTTGTTGCTGGGGTGTTTGTGTGGCGTTAGTGTGGTGTTGGTGTGGCAACGCCTCGGGTCGGAGCAGGGGAGAGCTGGGCGGGCGGGGAATCCGCAAAGAAGCTGCTCTGGCGTAGTCCGCCAGCAAGAACTTCTAGGAAAAAGCGTCCAGAACCTCTTCGAGCTCGCGAATGAGACCCTCTAAAGCCCCAAGCAGCCCGCCACGGCGGGTGGCCAGGGGACCGCGAAGAGCCCGCAGGGCGTCGTCAATCGAGTCGTAGGTATCAGCGGGGCGCTCGACGAAGGGGCGGAGAGATTCGACCTGGTCGCGCCAGTTGTCGATCACCGCGGCAAGATCCTTGGTCGCGGGCGACAACGAGAGCGCTGCGGTGGGGCCATCGCTCAACATGGCGTAAAGGCCCTGTTCGTCGATGCGGCGGTGGTTGCCGCCGGTACGAATAGCCGGCAACTTGCCCGAGTCACACCAGCGTCGGATGGTGTCTGGGGTGACGCCAGCAGCGCGAGCAGCTTCAGTGATGGTCATCCAGGTTGTTGGCATCTTCTCCCCAGTGTCAGGTCAGTTGACTTAGTCTTTTGCGCTGTCATTTTAGGCAGGTATACCTACCCTAAACCTACCTACTAAAGTCTCTCCTAGTTTTTGGGTGGTTTATCCTACGCAAGTAGGATAAATTGCAAAGACCTCGGTGCCTGGTCGCCCGCGCGATGTCCGCCAGGACAGTTCTTTGTGGCATCAAGGAGAAGAACGTGTTCGAAAAGCATCAGGCCAAGGTGGCCCAAGAGAAGTACCTGGCGGCGCTGTCTGCTTGGCAGCTGCAAGAGCAGTGGGTCCGCCACTGCATCGATCTTTGCCAGACCTACACCGGCGGGACCATCGACGGCTTAGTACTTGGCGCGGGGGAGCGGGGCATGTACACGATCACTGGCGCTTCTTTGGTCGCCACCCAGCATGCTCCCGGGCACTACGCGGGAACCAGCTCGGGGTTCTCAATACCGGTGGGCTCTTTGGGCGGACACAGCGTGCGGTACCGCGTGGGGGCGTCGCGAGGCCACTACGTCGAAGGTCCCTTGGTGGAAAAGGCCATCGACACCGGCAAGTTGTGCATCACCGACAAGAGGATTGTCTTCATCGGCGCCAACAACACCAAGGAGTGCGTGCTCGACAAGCTCGTGAGCTTCAACGTGGCGGGCGGTGAACTCACCGTGGCGGTGTCGAATCGTCAAAAGAACCTTGTCGTGAACGTCGGAACCACGCACGCCGCGGACGTCGACTTCTACGTGAAGCTGGCGCTCGCTCATCACCAGGACACCGTCGCAGATCTGACCACTCAGTATCAGTCTCTGCTCGCCGAGGTCGAGAAGGCAAAACCGGTAGCACCCGCTTGACGCGTCCGGGTGTTGTGGCGTTAGACACGAAAAACCCCCGATCACACTCATCGTGTGATCGGGGGTTTTTGATTTAGGCGTGAGCGGCCGGAACAACTGCAATGCCCGACGAGCGCATCAGCGACTCGGTGGTGTCCAGCAGCGTGGCGAGGGAACCATCAAAGGTCTCGAGCATCGAGAACATGATGTCCCAGGCCGCTGGCTCGGTACCGATCCGCGCGGTGACCCGGCGGACGAAGTACTCAGGCAACTGCGAGGCCATTTCCATGAACTCGAACATCGCAACACCGAGACCGTCGATGAACTCGTCGGCCCAGGGCTTCTCGAGAATGGCGGCGACGCCACTGGGTCCGAGGACACGCAGAAGCTGGGCGCGCATCCCGGTACCGGCCTTTTCCATGACGTGAAAGAACATCTCTACGTCACCGGGTTGGGGCTGGTGGGCGTGAAGACCAAGCAACCACGAGCTTGACTGACCACTTCGCAGTGCCACGTGCATCAACATGACCAACGCGGAGTTGATCTGAGGCAACTTGGACGCCTGCTGGGAGCCGAGCTTGAAGAATCGCAACGCCACCGAACCAGAGATTCGCGGATTTGGCGACGAAACCAGCGCAAGCGTGATCTTGTTTAGCTGCTCGGTCGACAACTGCGCAATGCGCATGTCGATCAAGCTGGTCCAAATACGATCAGCGTTGTCACTACCTTCGGTTAGCTCGATGAGTCGATCGATTTGCCGAGGCAGTTCTACGGCACGCGAGACCAGCAGGTGAAAGTCACGGTTCTCTGATTCGAGCAACACGTCGATGCCCGCTTCTTCGATAGTCCTTGGGAAGATCTCGTAGCGCAGAACCGGTGGGTTGTAGCGAACCAGGAGTTCACAGAACTCCGTGGTGGCGTGCTGAGTGGCGCGGCCCGCGGCGATGAGCAGCTGCTCGATATCCTCGGACTTTTCTTTCGTGTCGTACAGCGCGACGTAGTCGCTCAGACTGATCGTTGGCTCGGGCACTTTGACAATGGCCACGGCCAGCAGCGTCTTGAAACTGCGGTCGGTGTACTCGAGCGCCCAAGCGAAGTGCTTGGGATCTGCGCTGGTGACTATGCGTTGAGCGAGTTCAACGTACGGGTAACCGCGCAGGCCCACTGGGTAGCCCACGCCGATCACACGATCGAGGTTGGCCTTTTGCAGGGCCGCGCACAACGCCTCGACGTCGTCAGCTTTGAGAGCCCACTCGTAGAGGTAGCTCGCGGCGGCTTCGGAGACGTTGGGGTTGTGCGCAACGGCGCGTCGTACTTGCTTGCGAGAGTCGCGAGCGAGCTTGTCGAGCACCACCGGATCGGTGGCTGACAGCGCGTGCGTCGCGGCGTGACCCCACTCAGCCTTGCGGCTGCCCAGGGCCATCGAGGCGCTGACGGGGGTAGGCATCTTGATCTCGCTACGCGAACTTGCGTGCTTGAACGCGATGTCGGCAATGAGCGACGAAGGCAGCTCGATGCGAATCAGGCCGTTAGCCACTTTGGTGCTGCGGGACATGGGTACTCCTTTGTGTAGGTATCTGTGCTGCACCGTTGGGGTGGGGCAGTCGGGGGCAATGACGAAAGCCGCCTCGTTTTCTTGAAATTTCTTGGCATCTGGACGTCGCGTGACCTTGACGTGGGGCAGTTGGCGAGGACGGTACGAAACGTGCAGTACGGCTCACGAGCGTGAGCACGGACGTCATGTCCGTCAAAAAGGAAAAGAGGAACAAACATGGGACAGCCCAAAATGAGCAGCGCTTTTGGCGTAAAGCTCACCGTGGCGGCCCTGGCCGCCGTTGCAGCAACCGTCGGCGTTAGCGGCACCTGCTTAGCGGCGGGTAGTGCCAGCGAGACGGGCCTGGCTCAATTGCTTTCGAGCAAGGGAGCCACGGAAAGTCAGGCCCTGGACCAGATTGCGACCCGCGCGGCTAACGCGATGGCGCAGTCAATGATCACCAGCGGACAGGGAACAGCCAACGTGGCGGTGCCCGGTTTCAAGGTGTCAAAGTGGACCTGCGAAGTGTCCATGAGTTCAGCCAGCGTGGTTGGTGACGCCGGTGCGCTGCAAAGTGCACCGTGGCAGTTCGGAGTAGCGGAAGTCTCGCTGCCGAACTCCACGTACACGGTAAACGGTCAGGTGGCCGTGGCCATTGTGTACGCCATGGGAGCAACGACGCCGGTTACGCCGCCGTCGGTTCCCGTGGTGCC
>Ga0007824_1000028_pt1 | contig 38026 bp, 59 predicted proteins | sample CryBogCBE05Oct08_FD_71225 | JGI IMG/M metagenome (GOLD analysis project Ga0007824, IMG submission 71225) | Freshwater microbial communities from Crystal Bog, Wisconsin, USA - CBE05Oct08 | ecosystem: Environmental > Aquatic > Freshwater > Lake | place: Crystal Bog, Wisconsin, USA | collected... | reverse complement strand
TTTTAAAATGATTACATTTACCCTAGACTGCAGGCATAGCAAATGCTGCAGTCGTAGGGACTTATCCAAAGTAATGAGGGTTTATTAGTGCAATGGTTATAGTAATAACTGTTAATATTAAAATGACAGCAACACTATATTCAATTATCTTTTCAACTAAAGTAAATTTTGTTTTATACTTTGGAACACAGTTTAAGTCGTCTTCACAATTACACATTTATTTTCTCCTTAATTTGTTTATAGATTTCAGTATCCAATTTACTTAATACAAACGCACAGCCATGTTCTTTAATTAACCATTCAAATTCTGCAATGGTAAAATAGAAGTGAGCTTCTTCTTGATCATGATATCCATCACCATCACTGATATCATAATGATTATCAAAATCATCCGCCATAATTATCTCCTTGATTATTAATAGAAAATTAAGTTATCAATCTTAGTAGTTCGTTTACCCCAAGGCATTGACGATATTGAATCGTCATGAAAGTATAAACTTTTACCTACTGGATTAATAACTTTATGAGTATACACTTTTAACGCTAACAACTTTGTATTAATCATGTCCAATTTAGAAGGGTATGAATGTTTATTTGTTACTATAGCATGCACACCTTCGAACTGTCCATTTTTATATACAACTTCACAAATGTCTTTACCAAAATTACCATTCTTGACACGATTAAGAATAAGATAACCAACACCATATTTAGCTTCATTAGATTGTGTATTAGCTTCTGCATATATAGCAGTAGCCATACAAGTAATTTGAATATCTAAATGATTAATGTCCATAACAATCCTTATTGATTTGTGCCCAATTTTGCATGACAGAGTCGTAGAGTGAAAATCTACGATTACTCGTAGACTGATTCCATGATGTCGTGTTCAACTGCAAGGACATCAAAGTAATCAACTTCAGAAGCTTTAGCTTCGCGTTCAATACGCCAGCCACGATAGAAAAGATAATCTGAAAGTTCATCATAGAAAATAGTTGCATTAGTATCTTTGTTGCGAAGTTTATACCACATGAAAGTCTCCTAAAAAGAAAGGCAGGGCTGAAACCCTGCCATGTTAGATTATTGTGAAACTTTACCCCAGTCAGCACTGTTTGTTTGATTAGGATATGTTAACTCAGGTCTACCACGATTAGCTTCTGTTTGTTCTTTGTTCATTGAAGCTTGAGCAGATTGACGAGCTAATTCACGACCACCTTCGAGTAATTCTTCTACAGTGTGTGTTTTGGTATTACGATTAGCCATGTAAAATTTATTAGCTAATGAGATAAGTTCTAAATCATCTCGTAATTGAAATATCTTTTGAGCTAAGGGGCTATTGTATGCACCAAAGGCTGAACTTGCACTACGGATAAGAGAACGACCGATAGCTAGTTTCTGTGATGCTGATAAATTCTTTTCTTTTAAGAAAGTATTAATTTCATTGTAATCGATTGTTGCCATAATTGTGATTCCTTAAAAATATATAAAAGTTAATAAATAATACAAAGGAAATACCCCTTCACTAGCGAGTGAGGGGTTTTCCGTCATCATACATTGATGATTCAAATGCATCATCGCGGTCTGATTCTGTTTCATCAAGATGGTCAAGAAGATAGTTGAAATACGCTTCTTCGTAGTCATCTGATTCCATATCATCATAGTTCATATCATTGAAGAGATAAAGTTGTTTTGAGTCTTGCATATTATTCTCCTTGGTTATTTAATTCAATTAAGAATTTGCGAATATTATCTAGGTGTTGATAATAATCTATGATGTGTGCATTATGTAACATAAGATACTCCTTGAAAGGTTTTAAAATAAACACACTAGGTTTTCCCCGTGTGCACTTTTTCACTCATACAAAGTCACCGGGCTAAAGTGGTGGCATGTGGTTTGCGTTTAAAGCCCGGCCGGAACGCTAGAGGAGGAATCAACAGGTTTATCGTTGATTTGATTTGTATGATACAATTCGTTATCACGGGGCCGTCTTGGTCCTTGACGGGACAAGGACACCTTTAAAAGAGGACACGACTACTTGTCGTGTTCGATATATGACACTGATGGGTTTGATTGTGTTCAACCTGACTCAGGTTGTCGTGATGTCCCGGCGAAACGGGACGGTGTTAAAGAAGTATAATAACGAGGCAGGCCGAAGGCATGACTCAACATATCGTTGAGAATATAATCGTGCGTTATAGATTGATTGTGTGCGTTGTAGAGGTATGTCTAGGTAGAATTAAATGAATAATTATTATTGTGTAAGTGTTTGATTTATTATATTGGTGCATAGCACACCATTCAATCCCCTTGGCTCTATGATTAGTAATATACACAATGGTCATTCAGGACCCCTTTAGGGGGCCGGGGGAGGCAATCTCTAATGGATTGTTTTGTGTGAATGGCTATCAACTATATTTTATATAAATTTTACTATTAAGCCTAGTTGATTAAGAACACCGTTCATTACGGGATCTTATTAAGTGGTCCTCGGTAACTACGATTAGGATTAGACCTCGGACTTACGTCCTCGGAGGGGGAATTACGTCGGGGATAGATTAGGTACTAATCGATTACTTAATTAATATTAGTTAATTAGTATATTAATATATTAGTTAATTAGTATAATTACTATATAAATATTATTATTAATATATAATTATTGATTTTAACATAAATATATTATCTTGTCAAGATAAATATATTATATTCCTGTCTTATATATTTTTCATGAAAATACGCATGTTATATTTTTAAAAGGGGAGTATAATATTATGGTAAGCTTAAAGAGCTTATATATTTTAATATACGAAAGGACAAACTATGTGGACTACTCCAGCTGCAACCGAACTACGTTTCGGTTTTGAAGTAACTATGTATGTTATGAACAAGTAACTAGCATACTCAAATACTACTTGACATTTTTAAATTCTTATGATATAATATTATCATGAGTGAAGATTTAGATCAGAAGAATGAAGAAGTGTCAAGTGGATATTTTTTAGATGGTCAAGAAATATCAACTACTCCACGTCGTGGAAGACCCCTCAAAGCTAAACATCATGCTCCGGAATGGTTTCCTCAGCAAACTAAGATTGACGCTTGCACTCTTTACTGCGTCTATGGTGACTTAGACGAAGTATCTAAACTTACAAACGTTCCTATCAAGTACATACGGGAATGGAAAGAAGAACCCTGGTGGGTTGAAATTCAAAAGAAAGTGTACGTCGAGCAGAACGAGAAGCTCGGTTCTAGAATCAGTAGTGTACTCGATAAGAGTTTAACAGAGATTGAAGAACGTCTCCAAAACGGAGACTATCTTTGGGATGTACGTAAGAGTGTCTTGGTTCGTAAACCAATTGACACTAAAGTACTCTCAAACCTATTTAACAACTTGGTAAACCGTAGACAACTAGTCAGGGGTGAACCAACTAGTATCACAAACAAAGTTGCAGTAGACGACAGGCTTAAGTTACTAGCTTCTCAATTTGAGAAGTTTGCTAGTGCTAAAGAAGTGGAAGCTGTAGCTTCTACAATTCAACAAGAGGACATTAACGATGGCAATATCGACAGCGACAAACCCTCAGAGTTTAACGGGTACTAAACCTAAGAAAGAAAAGAAGCAGTCTTACGTTAAGAAGGCTAAGATTCTTGTTAAACCTAAGAAACCTAAAAAGATTAAATAACTAAGGAGAAAGTAATGGCAACACCAACAACAAACAAATCTAAAACAATGTCAGGTAAAGCTAAAGTTTCAGATAAGACTAAAAAAGATAACTACATGAAAACTGTAGGTCGTTCTGAAAACGACATGGGTCCTACAGCTAAAACTAAAAAAGCTATGATGGAAAAAGCTAAAGCCAAACAACAAGCTAAAAAAGAAACTAAAGCTAAGGCTAAGTGCTAATCAATGGCTACTAAACCAGGACTATATGCCAACATTCATGCAAAGCGTGTTAGGATTAAGGCTGGTTCGGGTGAGAAGATGCGTAAGGTGGGAGCGAAAGGTGCTCCTACAACAAAAGCGTTTAAACAGAGTGCTAAGACAGCGAAAAAGGATTAATCATGGCTGAACGTAAAAAAGGACCTAATCTATCAGTAGGACGTGGTGAGAAACTTTCTGTTAAAGAAGGTAGTGGTCTTACTGCTAAAGGTAGAGCTAAGTATAACAAAGCTACTGGTTCTAATTTAAAAGCTCCTACTAAAGATAGTTCTAACCCTAGGCACAAATCATTTTGTGCACGTAGTAAGGGTTGGACTGGTGAGCGTGGTAAAGCAGCCCGTCAAAGATGGGGCTGTAAATAATGCCTAGCTCTGCTAATTATAAAAGAGATTACAAATCCGAGTATAAGAACCATCACTCTTCTCCAGAAGCTAAAAAGGACAGAGCGGCTCGAAATAAAGCGGCACGTGCCAAAGGACAGCCTGGTAAAGACGTAGATCATAAAACACCTCTACGTGCTGGTGGTTCAAAAGCTCTTAGTAATACTCGTGTACGTAGTAGAAGTGCCAACAGGAGTGACAACGGTCACAAACCTGGTGAAAAGCAAAAGAAGAAATGAAATTAACACCAGACATGATCCACGGTTTTACCGGGGCATGTTTAGCAAAACGATACGATGGAACTACCCCCACTCCGCAATGCCATCTTGAGTGGTGGGATCTCTGTTGCAGCGACGACCCATTAGTAGCAATTGCAGCTCCCCGAGCCCACGGGAAATCCACTGCAATCACTCATGCTTACTTACTCGCTGCTCTTTTATTTAGAGATAGAAAGTTTGCACTAATAGTTTCAGATACAGAAAGTCAAGCAATTAACTTTCTGAGTGATTTAAAAGATGAACTAATAAACAACGATGATCTTATTAACTTGTTCCAAATTAAAGAACTTGTTAAAGATTCTCAAACAGACATCATTGTAGAATTTCAAGATGGTGAGCAGTTTAGAGTTTTAGTTCGTGGTGCAGAGCAAAGAGTTCGGGGTCTTAAGTGGGATCAACGTCGACCAGATTTAATTATCTGTGATGACTTAGAAGGTGACGAACAAGTTGCTTCTAAAGATAGACGTGAGAAGTTTAGACGATGGTTCTATGCTGCTCTATTACCTTCTAGATCACAGAATGGTATTGTACGTATTGTAGGAACAATACTACATCTTGACTCTTTACTAAATAGACTTATGCCACCAGACTATGATGGCGACTATGTACAAAAAGAACCATTAAAGACTTATTCTACACGTAAGCGTGTTGAATGGCGTAGTGTAAGATATAGAGCACACTCTGAAGACTACCAACAGATATTATGGTCTGATAGGTATGATGCAGACTACTTTAGAAATAAGAAAGAAGATTACACAAAGCAAGGTATTCCAGAAGTGTATGCTCAGGAGTTTTTAAACTATCCTATTGATGAGTCCACTTCTTATTTTAAACGTAACGATTTTATTGAAATACCAAAACATACATTAGATGCAATCAGACATAAAGAAAAGAAACTTACTTATTACGCTGCAGTGGACTTTGCTATCTCTACAAGAGATCGTAGCGACTACACTGTTATTGCTATTGGCGGAATTGACTCTGATGGTATTATGAACATTGTAGACATTCGTAGAGGTCGTTGGGATGCTCTAGAGATTGTCGATGAGATGTTTGCAGTACAGAAGAAGTATGACCCTCAGTACTTTGTAACTGAGAAGGGTGCAATTGAAAAGGCTATTGGTGCCATATTAAGACGAGAACAAATCAATCGTCAAGTATATATGAACTTATATCCTATGACACCTACAAAAGATAAACAAGCAAGAGCAAGAAGTTTTCAAGCAAGGTTTAAAGCAGGTGGTGTTAAGTTTGATAAGAGTGCTCCTTGGTATCCTGATTTAGAAGAAGAGATGGTACGCTTCCCTAAAGCAAGACATGATGACCAAGTGGATGCATTATCATGGTTAGGCTTGGTTGTAGACCAAGTACAGAACGCTGACTCTCCTGAAGAAGAAGATGAATATGAGTACCAAAAAACCCTTAAATCAATACAAAACGACGGACGCTCTCGCGTAACAGGATATTAAAATATGGATCTAGACGTTAAAATTAAAATAGAAAAACTCTTAGCTTCACCTAACATCGCTGAGATGTTAGATGAAAGTGTACTTAACACTATTGGTTACAACGTAGTACAAGAGTTTAATATTGACAAGCAGTCTCGTAGTCAATGGGAGAAACGTGTTGAGGAAGCTATGAAGCTTGCTTTACAAGTTGCAGAAGCTAAATCATTCCCATGGTCTGGTGCTTCTAACGTTAAGTTTCCTTTAATTACAATTGCAGCTTTACAGTTCCATAGTAGAGCTTACCCAGCATTAATACCAGCTGGTGACATCGTTAGAATGGGTGTAGCATCTGGTAAAGATTCTAACCCTGAAGTAATTGAAAAGGCTAAGCGTATTGAAAAACATATGTCTTACCAAGTATTAGAAGAAGATGAGAGCTGGGAATCTGAAATGGATAAGGTACTTATTACAGTGCCTATCGTTGGTTGTGCTTTTAAAAAGACCTATTGGGATTTTGATGAAGAACATCCAGTATCAGAGAATATTTTAGCTAAAGATTTTGTAGTTTCTTATTGGACAAAGAACCTCTCAGACTGCACACGTATGACACACATGTTATACTTAAGCAGCAATGATGTACTTAGTAGACAGAGAAGGGGTATGTGGCTTGACGTAGACCTGTCTCGTCCACTCCTACTACCTCAAGATGACCTATCTGTAACACAAGATAGAGCTCAAGGTGTGTATGTAAACAGTGAAGATCCAGGAACTCCTTATGAATTCCTTGAACAACATCGTTGGGAAGACTTAGATGGTGATGGTTTTAAAGAGCCATACATCATTACAGTTCACAGAGAAACTAATAAAGTAGTTCGTATTGTTGCTAACTACTTTGAGACATCCATCAAACGTAATAACGATGATGAGATCATTAGTATTAAACCTGAAACCTATTTTACTAAGTATTCATTTATTCCATCACCTGATGGTGGTTTCTATGATATTGGTTTTGGTATTCTTTTAGGACCATTAAATGAATCTATTGATACTATTATTAATCAGCTTATTGATGCTGGTACTATGGCTACAACAGCAGGTGGTTTCTTATCACGAGGTATTAAAGTTCGTGGTGGTAACTACAATTTTGCTCCTCTTGAGTGGAAGCATGTTGATAGCACTGGTGAAGATCTCGCAAAAGGAATCGTACCTCTCCCTGTTAGAGAACCTAGCCAAGTGTTGTACACGTTGCTTACTACACTAGTAAACTATGGTGAACGTATTGTAGGTGCTACCGATATTATGGTAGGTGAGAACGTAGGTCAGAATACACCAGCTCAAACAGCACAGATGATGGCTGATCAAGGTAACACAGTATTCAAAGGTATCTTTAAACGTATTTACAGATCCCTTAAAGAAGAGTTTAGAAAGATTTACAGACTTAATCAGTTGTACTTACCTAGTGAACATAAATATAGTTTAGGAGTTGCATTAGCGTCGGATTACCGACCATCACCAGATATGTTAAGACCATCTGCTGATCCACATGTAGTAACTGAAACTCAGAAACTAATGCAAGCACAAGCCCTAAGGGAAGTATCAATGACTTCACCAGGCTTTAACTTGTATGCAGTTAATAAGAGATATTTAGAAGCAATTAAAGTTACTAACATTGATGAGATATACCCAGACCCACAAGGTCCTAATGCAGTACCACCTCCACCTAATCCTAAAGTACAAGTGGAACAAATTAAAGCTCAAACCAAGGCTCAAGACATTCAAACTAAAGCTAAACTTGGTGCAGCTAAACTTATGCAGGATGCTCAGCTTAATGAAGCTAAGATTCTTAAACTTGAAGCTGAAGCATTACTTGCTGCAGAACAAGCTGATGGTGTAAAAGATGGACATCAGATTGCTCTGATTGAAGCACAAATAGGAGCAGCTAAACTCCATCAACAGGGTTTAATTGAATCTATTAAGATACTTAAAGATATAGGAGATAGTAAAGATGGTGATAACACCGGTGGAATTCCAGGAATGGAAGGACAATTTAGTAACCAAAACCCTCTTCAAGGCATTACGCCAAGATAGAGAGTACATGAAAGAAATGATTGTCCGCGGTAACGTGGATAATGTAGAAGAAGCAAAAGGTAGATGTAACGCAATACTTCATTTGTTAGACTTAACATATGAAGACTTAGTTAACGGAGCGAGAGATGACAATAAATACTAGCGGTATTAATCCCGTTGGTCATAGATTGTTAGTATTACCTGAGGAAGTAGAAGAAGTATCCGAGAGTGGTATTATCATATCTGTAGGCCAACAAAAGGACAGGGAGCAGTTAGCCCAGATCCGTGGTACAGTGGTAGCGATGGGTTCAACTTGCTATGGAGATCAAAAAGATCCATGGTGTAAGATTGGAGACTTCATTACTTTTGGTAAGTACTCAGGACTCATCTATAAAGGTAATGAAACTAAAGATGGTAAAGAGTATAGAATTATAAACGACTTAGACGTTGTGGCAACACACGAGAAAGATTAGAGATGGCAGAAGATCAAGTAAACGATCAACAGCAACCAGAAGCAGCCCCGGCTGTTAATGAAACTGTTGAGAAAGAAGCGAGACTTTTTGGCTGGGTTCCTAAAGAAGAGTTTAGGGGGTCAGAGAGTGATTGGGTAGATGCAGATACTTTTGTTAAGCGTGGTAAGGAAATTAATCCTATCCTTCGTAAGAATAATGAAACACTTATGAAGAAGCTTGATGAAAAGGTTAAAGAGATTGATGAGATTAAAGCATCAGTCGAAGAGTTCAAGAAGTTCCAGAAGGAAGCTTATGAACGTAAACAAATAGAATTACAAGCCCAAATCACAGAACTTAAAGCTCAGAAAAAGACAGCTATTGCTGAAGGCAATGGTGACTTAGTTGTAGACATTGATGATCAGATTGATTCATTAAAAGAAGCACAGAAGGAAGCGAAGGAAGAGTCTAAGGCCCCTTCTCCGCAACAACAAACTCCTGTAGCTACTGATCCTGATATTCAAGATTGGCTTGGACGTAACCAATGGTTTGGACAAGACTCTGAAATGACAGAAGTGTCAAATGCACTAGGAGCTTCTTTAAGAAAACAATTTCCTAATTTATCTGGTCGTGAGTTTCTAGATAGGTTGGACGAACGCATTGCTAATTACTTCCCTGAGAAAACATCTCTTGGTAGGAAGCAAAGAGGTAGTGCAGTAGATTCAACCGGATCTGTAAGATCAGGTGGTAGTGGAGGTAAGAAGTCTTACGACAATTTACCACCAGAAGCAAAAGCAGCTTGTGATAAGTTTATTAAGCAAGGCTTATTTAAAACTAAACAAGAGTATGTAGATAACTACGATTGGGAATAAGGAGAAAATTATGGCAGTAGCAGATACACCAGAAGATAAAAGAGAAAAGGCATTAGAGAAACAAGTTCGTAACAATTCCGAAAGACGTTCACAAGAACGTAAAAGGAACGTGTTCAATGGAACACAAGGAAAGCTAACTATAAACTATACCATTGATGGTTATCACCTACACGGTTTTAATGACGAAAATGGTCGTATAGCAGATGCTTTAGACGGTGGTTATGAGTTTGTTGCTCCCGAGGAAGTTGGCGGTGTTAAAGAGAACGTAGTATCTCGTAACACTGATCTAGGAGATAAGGTAAGATGGCTTGTAGGAAGAACCGCTGATGGTGGTCCTTTATATTGTTACTTGATGAAGATTAAGCAAGAGTGGTATGAAGAAGATCAAGCAGCATTACAAGCTAAGAACAATTTAATTGATGATGCTATTCGTAAAGGTAAGAATACTAAAGACGGTTCATCCGCTGAAGGCTTCTATACTCCACACGAAGGTATCAAATATACAAACTAACCAAAGGAGTTTTATAAATGGCGAACATTAATCGTCCTAAGGGCCTAAGCCCAGTACAAAACACTGACGGTTCACCATGGTCACAAGGTGCAACATTATTCGCAGTAGCGAGTGATGCTTCAAACACCTACGCGATCGGTGATATCGTTATGGCAGCAGCAGGTGGTGACGCTACAGGCGTTCCATACGTAACAAAATGGTCAGGTACAGTAGCAGGTGCATCATTACCAGTAGGTGTTATCGTTGGTATTCGTGTTGCTGATCCTGGTACTTCATTAGTTGGTAACTCACTCTCATTAGAGAAAACTTACCTTCCATTGAACGCAGGTACACATTACCTTTACGTTGTTACAGACCCAATGACATACTTCACTGTTCAAGGTGACTCAACTGTTTGGGCTGCTTCTAACTTAAACAATAACTGTAACGTAACTATCACAGCTAACCAAACTACTTTAGGAAATGGTGCTCCATTCTCAAATACAGTAGCAACTGGTCCAGCAACAACAAACAGCTTACCATTACAAATCGTGGGTATCAATTCACGTCCTGATAATGCGTTAGGTGCTTATTGTGAATTAGTAGTTCGTTGGAACGTTCATGCTTACCTCGGTCAAGCAACTGGCCGTACTGGCGTTTAATAATTAAAGGAGAAATCAAATGGCGGGTTTAATTACCACAGCATCACATCCTAAGGCTCTTTGGCCAGGGATCAAACAATGGTGGGGTCAAACATATGACGAACACCAAGTAGAGTATACTGATCTTTTTGATTCAGAAACCTCTTCAATGAACTACGAAGAAGATGTACAACTTACAGGTTTTGGTTTAGTACCACAAAAACCTGAAGGTGCTGGTACACAGTACGATTCAGAAGTTCAAGGCTTTACAACACGTTACACACACGTTGCTTATGCTCTTGGTTACATTGTAACTAAAGAAGAGTTAGATGATAACTTATATGAGCAAGTGTCACGTAAACGTGCAGCAGCATTAGCTATGTCTTTCCGTCAAACGAAAGAAAACGTTGCAGCTAACGTATACAACCGTGCATTCTCAGGTTCATATGTTGGTGGCGATTCTGTTTCATTAGCTAACACAGCACACCCAAATACATCAGGTGGTACATGGGCTAACCGTCCAACAGTTGATGTTGACTTGTCTGAAGCAGCTCTAGAAGATGCTATCATTGCAATCATGGGTCTACAAAACGACCGTGGTCTCTTAATCAATATCATGCCTAAAACATTGATTATCCCACGTCAACAAGTGTTCAATGCACAACGCATTTTACATTCATCATACCAAACTGGTAATGCTAACAATGACATTAACGTGATCAAATCTGGTAACTACATTCCAGGTGGCTTCAAAGTTAATCATTACTTAACATCACCAAATGCTTGGTTTATCCGTAACACAATCCCTGGCAAAACAGGTATGAAGTACTATGAACGTATTGGTATGCAATTTGACCAAGACAATGACTTCGATACTATGAATGCTAAGGCAAAAGGTTACGAACGTTACAGCTTCGGCTGGTCAGATCCTAGAGCAATCTGGGGTGTTAACGGTCCTTAATCGGGACGTCACTGAGTGGTGGGAGGGGATAAAGTCCCTCCCCAGCTCTTATTAGGAGACTCAAATGGGTTTTGAACACGAAAGAGAAAAGGGCAAACGCCCTGATACAACTGTCCCTAAAAAGGGATTTAAGAACTAAATTTATTAACGCTCTAATGACGCTTTTAATTAAGCGTTGCTAAGCAACGTCAAAGGAGAATTATATGTCAGCACCATCAAGATTTCTAAGTGGAGTATCTACAGCTTATTCTGGCGAGACACTTTACTCATTTCCATTTCCAGATCCGTTTCACACTGGAAGTACACAAAACTTAGGTAGCTCAGTTTACACTAACGATTTTAACACACTTATCGGTACAGATTACACTGTAACTGGTTCATCATCAACATTTGCATTATCTAACTCAGTAGTTGGTGGTGCAGCAGTATTAACACCAGGTGGTACTACAACAGCATCATCTGCTTACAAGAACGGTACATTCTTCCAATTCCAAGCTGGTAACAGAGCATGGTATTCAACAAGAGTTCAAGTATCTGCAGTAGCAGGTAACGTATCATTTTATGTAGGTTTACAAAATGGTTCAGCAGCTACTGACGGTTTATGGTTTTCTAAAGCAGCATCTTCAACATCAATCAACTTAGTATCAACAGTAGGTTCTACAGCTACAACTTTAGTAACTGGTGTAGCAACAGCTGCAGCAGCTACATGGGTTGACTTAGGTTTATACTTTGATGGTACAGATATTAAAGTGTTTGCTAACAATGTTAACGTAGCTCGTGTTGCAGCACCTACAATTGGTTCATCAAGCACTACATTAACTAATGCTTTATTAAGCCCAGTGTTCCAAATTACTCCTACAGCGACTGATACTTTAACAACTGACTTCGTATTAGTTGCTCAAGAACTTTCACGATAATAGGGGAAATATAAATGGCTAATCCAACACCAAACATACAGATTATTTCAGATGGTCCTGCAACGACTATCTTGAAACTAACTGGTAATGCGAATACAGCCGATTTTACTTCCTCAACGTTAGTAGACCCAGCAGCTCGTTCAACAGTTGATCCAACAGGATCTAACTATTTAAAAGCTGGTTGGTATCGTATCGATAAGATTATCCACAATATCGAAGATGGTATTGTGGTTAATTTAATCTGGGACGACTCAACAGGAACTACTATTGAACAATTGGCTGGTCGAGGCAAAGCTGACTACAGACATATTGGTGGTTTACAGAATCCTAAGAATACAGGTTGGACAGGTAAGATTAACTGGTCAACAAGTACTGAATCAGGAACATGGACATCATCAGGATATTCTTTCTCAGTTATCTTAGAACTATCAAAAGGCTGGACTCCTTAATGGATAACTTAGCAATTCAAAACGCTAAATCTATTGAGGTAGAGGCAGTTATAATCAGAGCAGATGGTACCAGGGAAACTCTTGGTACTGTCAGCTACTGGCATAAGAATCCTATCAAAAGACTTATTTGGAGAATTAAACAATGGCTACACTCTTAGTTACAACAGGTAAATCTGTTGTTACCAATCGTATACTAGGTTCTGGTACAGCACCTCAGTATATTGCTTGGGGTACAGGTGCAGGTACTACATCAGCATCTGATACAACACTATTTACTGAAACTGGTACACGAGTATCAGGTACAATGACTCAACAAACAACATCAACTACTAATGATACATTCCAAGTAGTAGGCACATTAACAGCAGGTGGTTCTGTAACTATTACCAATGCTGGTACATTTGATGCTTCTACATCTGGTAACCTATTTGTAAAAGGTGACTTCACTGGTTTAGCTTTAAACTCTGGTGACAGTATTCAGTTTACATTTAAAGTTCAATTTAGTTAATGTATAGATGGCTCTTAATCAAGCAGCAGTCAATAAAGAGGTTGTTAACGGATCAGCTGGTGGTAACACTCTTTTACAGAGTTTAACAGCTACTGCAATAACTTCAACTGCTTCTTTTATAAGAGGCTTACAAGCAATTAAAAGTGTTACTAGCACTTCAACAATTAGTATAATAAAAAGTATTGGGAAGGTGCTAGCAATAGCATCTTCTAGTACTGTATCAATAATAAAAGCTTTAACAAGAACTTTAACAGTATCAAGTACAAATGCTGTATCTTTATTTAAGTCTATATTAAAGACTTTAACAGCATCAACAACAAATTCAGTTACTGTAATTAAACGTATAGGGTCTATTAAATTAGCTTCTACTACAAGTACAGCAACTATAATAAAAGCATTAAGTAAGTTTATAACCTTAGTTGAAACTGAAGTTATAACATTACTCATAAGAACAAGTAGGTTTATAACCTTAGCAGTAACAAGTACAACTACAGCTACTATAGTTAAATCTATAGGTAAACTATTAACAGTTAGCCTATCTAGTATTGTTACTATAATAAAAGCTCTACGTAAGATTATAACAGTAAGCACAACAAGCACTGCTACGATTGTAAGATTAATAAATAAACTAATGTCTCTGGTAGAGTCAGAGACAGCTACCATACTAGAGAAAGCTAACTATTTAAGAGTACTTGTAGTAAGTTCTGTTACAACTAGTACACTAGTTAAAAGTATAAGTAGAACATTGTCTACTAGTTTAAGTAGTATAATTAGCCTCATAAAGGCTATTGGAAAGCTTTTAAACGCATCTTTAACTTCAACTAGTACCTTAACCTATGCTCAGTTCTATTATAAGTTTTTAACAGTGGTTTCTACCACTACAACTATTTTAACTAAAGTATGGCAAAAGACCTTGACAATTGGAGTAAATTCTGTTATAATATTAGTTAAGAGCATGAATAAGCTTTTAAGTATTACATCAAATATAGTTGTTAGTCTATTAGCTAATGCTATATCTTTTGTCAATTATGCAGCAGATAAAGTTATATATGCTGTACCTAAGATAAGATCACTAGCAAGAATCCCTTTTATTACAATGATAGGAACCTTAGAAAAGGTTAGATCTATCTCTCTAGTTAAGTTTAGAACTTTATTTATTGACAAGGATTTAAATATATGAGTAATTCATTCTCATACAAAATAACAACTGAAAGTGAACTATTCACCTTTGACTTTAGCCCTGTGTTGGGTTCTAGTGAAACTATTAACGGTGCAACCTGTGTAGTACAAATTAAAGAAGGAACTGATTCTAACCCTTCTAACATACTAGTTGGTACTCCTCAATGGACAGTTAATAGTGTACCTACACAAAAAGCTATACAACGTATAGCTAACGGAGTTGATGGAGTTACTTATAGTTTACAAATGACTGTAACAACATCTGCTAGTAACACATTTACTTTAGTAGGTGATCTTCCGGTAATAGCACCTATTAACGTCTAATCATGTCATATACACCTAGATATGATAAAGGCGACTGGATAGCAGACTGTGATGTCTGTGGTCGTAAATATAAAGCGTCTAAGTTACAACAACGATGGGATGGTTTATATTGTTGTCCTCAAGATTGGGAAATAAGACAACCACAAGACTTTGTAAGAGGTGTACCAGATAATCAACTAGCTCCTTGGACTCGTCCAGAGCCAGCAGATAGTTTTGTACCAATAGCTTACTGGATGACAATGACAGCTTATCCAGTTATATGTACAGCTACTCAAAGTCATATACCACCTAAGTATAAACAATTAGAAGCTGTATCAGAAACGTCTACAGCAACAATAAGTTATCAAGTAAGACCTGCAGTTACTGCTGGAGCAAGACAAGTTAATGGTTCATCAATTAATACAAACTCAATAAATTAATAGGATAGTCTATGTCATCAAATTATCAATTTACCAATAATGCAGCTACCACACTAGCCTCTGGTATTCTAGTAGGAGCTACATCATTAACAGTAGCAAGTACTACTGGTGCTTTGTTTCCTACTTTAACTGGTAGTCAATTCTTTTATTGTACACTACAAAACACAGCTGGTTCTTTAGTTGAAATTGTTAAAGTAACTGCTAGATCAAGTGATACATTTACTATTGTAAGAGCACAAGAAGGTACAACTGCTTCTGCATTCTCTACTGGTGACAAAGTTGAACTACGTTTAACAGCTGGTGAGATTAATCAATTGTTTAGTGGTATAGTACAAGGCGGTGGTACAGACCACGCATTCATTGAAAATGATAAAACAGTCACTACTAATTATACATTAACTACAGGTCGTAACGCATTTAGCGTAGGACCAGTAACAGTAAATAGTGGTGTAACAGTGACAGTTCCAACTGGCCAACGCTGGTTGGTTTTATAGGAGATATAGATGGCTAATATTATTAATGCAGTAACAAGTGGTGTAGGTGGTTTATCAACCACAGCAGATGCTTCAGGTCAAATAGCATTACAAACTAACAATGGTACCACAGCACTAACATTAGACAATTCACAGAATGCTACGTTTGCTGGTAATATTACTACATCATCAGGTACAGTTACAGCAGCTAACTTCTCTGGATCAGGTGCAGGATTAACAGGTGTTGGTGGCTTTACATTATTAGGTACTATGACAGCTACAGCTTCAACTAACAGACAGTATTCTATCTCTAGTTTAAATTTAACTGGATATAAACAAGTTTATGTAAGTGCCACTATGTCAGCAGGTGCTCAATATTTATATATTGCAAATGCAGCAGCAAATACATCAGGTATTATTGTATTGAATAATAATACAACATCATCTGGATTTGGAATATTTGATTTGGGCAGTGGTAACGCAGTCGGATATTATAATACATCATCTGGAAACCCTGGAGCACCTGGTAACACTTTAAGTCAATTTCTTGGTGGTTCTGGTATTACAAATTCAACTACAACTATTTATGGATATTTTGGTTCTACTGGAACCTTTACATTTACAGCTAATGTTTATGGAGTTAAATAATGGATAATCAATATATTAGAATAGATTACAATTCACAAACAGGTAAAGTGACTGAAATACCTTTAACTGATGCAGAAATAGCACAAATGCAAGCTAATGATGCTAAAACCCAACAAATAGTTCAACCAACTGTAGCAGAATTACAAGCACAACTAGCAACAATATCTGCACAACTTCAAGCCCTACAAGGAGTGAAATAATATGTCATCAGTAGTCATTTCAGGCGATGTTTCAGGTTCAGTAACCTTATCAGCACCTAGTACAGCAGGGTCAACAACATTAACTTTACCTGCAACAACGGGTAACATTCTTACAGATACAGGAGGAGTAACTCCTGGCACAAGTGGTAATGTATTAACAAGTAATGGTACAACATGGACTAGTGCTGCATTACCAGCATCAGGTGGAATGACACTATTATCTACTTTAAATACAACATCAGGAACTACAGTTACTGCTTCAGGATTAAATTTAACATCTTATAAAATGATATGGTGTTTTTTTGTAGGAGTAACAAGCACAGTAGGCTCTCAAGGGGCTTTATATATTGCTAGCACTAGTAGTAAACTCACAGGCAATACAAATGGTCCAATAAATGGTAACTATTATTTTGATTTATTTTCAGGTGGTGGATTTACATCTAATAATAACTCACTAACTAACATTTATTATACTAATTCAGGTTATACAACATCTACAACATCTATAGTGTTTGGAACTTCTGCTTCAACATTTAATGGTGGAACAATATACATTTACGGAGTTAAATAATGTCACTTATATTAGACGGAACAAACGGAGAAACCTTCCCATCATGGACTACTGCTGGTCGTCCAGCTTCTCCATCTGCTGGTCAAACAGGATATAACACTACACTTAACTCACTAGAAGCCTACAATGGTTCTTCTTGGGTTATTGGTGGTTTACCTGCTCCAAGCACATCTGGTAACTTATTAACTAGTGATGGTACTAACTGGACTAGTGCAGCAGCTCCTGCTTCAGGAGGCATGACACTACTTGGTACTATTACACCAACCGCAGTAAACTCTGCATCATTAAGTAGCTTAACATTAACTTCTTATAAATCACTTTATATTGTATTTAATGCAATTGTATTATTTGGAAATTCAAGTCTATTTATTAGTAGCACTAATGTTCAAACAGGTGGTGGATATACAGTAGGACCATCAAATATAAGTCCTAGTTCAGCATATGGAACTGCTTGGTTAGATTTAACAACAGGGGTTATTGGCGGGGCATTAGGTTTAGCAACACCGGGTGCATCAGGTTTTCTATCAATAACAGGATTAACTAATGTAACTACATCATCTACAATAATTTATTTTAGACAAAGCGGAACAAATAATTTTACTGCTAGCTCAATTACTATTTATGGAGTTAAATAATGACTGATCAAGAAAAGATTAATGCTGGTTTATGTACAGCACAAACAGATTCAATCACAGGTGAGGTAACTATTATACCTTATAGTGATGAAGAAGTAGCAAGACTACAAGCAACTATAACAGGAGCATAATATGAAAGCTAAATTATTACAACTATTAGACTTAATTAAAAAAGCAGCACTATGGGCTTTTAAAGTTATCTTACGTGGTATCAAAGTGTTAACAGAAGAAACAATTATCGTGCTACAAGCACTTAACACATTACTAACTAAGGAATCAGCATAATGGCAATCTTACAAGACATCGTAGATGCTTTAACACCTAAAGCAACTACAGCAGACGCTACAGTAGAAACTCAAGTAATTCAAGATCCAGTTACAAAACCTTTCCCAGCTAATATTCTTAGAAATGATGATATTAGTTTAGCAACAGCTATTACTGGTGAAACAGAAGCTGTTATTTATTCTACAGAAGACTAATGGGTAGTATACTCTCACTAATATTACCAGCACTCGTACCCGTCTTTACTGACGGGGTACGTGGTGTGTTTGCTCGTATTACTGGAGGTGCGGGTGGGCAACCTCAAAATGTACAAGAACGAGTTCAACTTATGGAAGCTGAAGCTCAAAAGCTACAAGCTATGTCAGCATTAGATGGAACTGTAACAGGACAACCAGCTCAATGGATTGTAGATTTAAGAGCATCATTTAGATATGTTATTATCAGTGCTATTCTTGTTTTTACTGGTGTTATTGTTTTCTTTCCTGGAATAGTAGGAGCAACAGTAATAGCAACCTTTTTAGATATGTCCGGTGCATGTATGTCTTTTGTCATCGGTGAAAGAATGTACTTGAGTATTAAAAAATGACCTTAGTGACAGTGGATACATTAAAGGCGATGTACAAGATGTTTTGTAATCTTCCACCCTTTGATAAGTATACACTGCCTCATGCGTCTCAGATAGAATGGTTGATTGTTAATGATCCAGATATGTATGGACAATATCAACCAGAACCTCATGCAATAACAATGAGCACTGCAAGGTGTGGTCATTTAGATACAATCCAACGGACGTTAGTTCATGAGATGGTTCATATGATCTTATATCTGCAAGGCAAGAGATATGAGTTACATAACAAAAACTTCTTTAACTTTACTAACAAGATAGCCACTTTGTATGGCTGGGACCCGAAAGAACTTTAACATGGTAGACCATTCACAACTAACCGAACCAGTAAAACATGTAGTAGATGCCGTAGCAGCTGCAACAGCTTTAGGAACTATAACTACTTTATTACCACCTATTGCAGCACTACTCACTATATTCTGGACTTTTGTTCGTATATACGATAGATTCTTTTCTAAAACTAAAAGACCAACTAATACATCACAGGACTAATTATGGCAGTTACTGGTATATCAAACTTTGTAGTTACACGTAATCAAGTTATTGAAGCAGCCTTAAGAGGTCTATCAGTACTTGAAGAAGGTGCACAACCTTCTGCAGCAGCATTAGAGAACTGTGGATTCTCTCTTAATCTTATTATGAAGAAATGGCAGTCTGAGGGTGTTAAACTCTGGACTATAACAGAACTTACGCTACCTTTAGTAGCTGGTCAAACTACTTATAACATTGGTACTGCTTCTAATAACGACTTAGTAACTGATAAACCATTGAGACTCATTCAAAGTTTCTTACGAAATACTGGAGTATCACCTGCAGTAGATATTCCTATGACTATTATCTCTCAACAAGAGTATAATATTTTAGGTAGTAAGTTTTCTACAGGAACTACCAATAGTGTGTTCTATCAACCATACACTACGTATGGTACAGTATCTGTTTTCTTAACACCTGATAGCAATACACAAACTAACTACAAATTACATTTAACAGTACAAAGACCTATTTATATTGTTAATAACCCTAATGATAACTTTGACTTTCCTAGTGAATGGTTCTTAGCTCTTAAATGGGCATTGATGGCAGAAGTAGCTTCTGACTATGATAAGAATTTAAATGAACGTACTTACATTGATAGTAAAGCTACATTATTTAAACAAGAACTTCTTGATTGGGATATTGAGCATTCATCTACATTCTTCCAACCAGATCAAAGGACAGGATTTAATAGGAACTTTAGATAATGGCTAAGGCTCTTTTACCTTTATTACAGCCTCTAAGGTTTAGAACTAACGATACTACTAAAGATGCTAAGATGGTCAACTGTTATAAAGAAACAGTTGGTCAAAAAGCTTATATAGTTAAAAGACCTGGTAAAGCTAACTATACAGTTACTCCTGCATTATCAGCTCCTGGTCAAGGTTTATGGGCTTATAATAATGGTTTGTATGCAGTATCTGGTGGTACATTATATCAAATAGCTAATAACACTTCTACTAGCTTACTTACAGGTTTAAGTAGTACAAAGAATATAAGCTTTGTTAACACATTAGCTACAACTAGTCCACACCCTTACATGGTGTTCCATGACCAAACTAATGGATACTATTTAGATGCTACAGGTGCTATTTATAATATGGCACAACAAGTTAACTTGGTAGTATTAACTAATGGTGGTTCAGGTTACCCAGCTGGTGGTGGTACATTTACTGTATCAGGTTCTGGAGGTGGTAGCGGAGCTACAGGAACATTTACTACCTATGGTGGTTCTATTACTAATGTAACCTTAACTAATCCAGGCTCAGGTTATAGTGGTACATTAACAGTAACATTTAATAGTACAAGTGGGGTTGTTACAGGTAGTATCTCTAGTACTACTTTAACAGTTACAGCAGTAACATCAGGTGGTTTATATTCAGGTATGACTATATCAGGTACTGGAGTTACATCTGGTACATACATTGTTAACCAACTTACTTCTACAGATACTGCAGCAGCAACTACTACTTATGTAAGTGGTGGTGCTAAGAATACTAATACTATTACATTATCATCTGTTACTAATATAGTAGTTAATCAACTTATATCAGGTACTGGTGTACCCTCAGCTACTACAGTAACATCAATAGATGCTACTAATAAAATAGTTACTTTAAGTAATGTATTATCAGCTCAAGCTGCTGGTACTTATAACTTTTATACACAAGGTACAGTTGGTACTTATACAGTAAGTTCATCACAAAGTGTAAGCAGTACTACTATCACGGGTACAGTAACTACTGCAGCGACAGCTTCTGCTAGTTTAAATAGTTTTCCAGCTAACCCTGTTCCTGGTATTGTTTATCTAGATGGTTATGTGTTTGTCATGGACCCTCAAGGTCAAATATGGCAATCAGATAATGAATCTCCTAATTCATGGGGTGCTTTGAATTATACATCAGCTAAATCAGAAGCTGATAAAGGTAAAGCAATTGCTAGACATCTTAATTATATTGTAGCATTTAAAGAATGGACTACTGACTTCTTCTATGACAATGGTAATCCTTCAGGATCAGTATTATCAATTAACCAATCTGCTCATATGGAAATTGGTTGTGCAACAGGTGATTCAGTTCAAAATGTAGAACAATCATTAGTATGGATGGCTAATGTATCTGAAGGTGGTAGATCTATTATGATGCTTAATGGTCTTGCTCCTTACAAAGTGTCTACTAAACCTGTAGAAAACTTCTTAGATGCAAGTGACCTTTCAGGAGTATACTCTTGGGTTTATAAGATTGCTGGGCATACATTCTATGGTTTAGTATTAACAGATCAAAATGTAACACTTGTTTATGACATAGATGAAAAAGAATGGCACCTATGGACTACAAGTAAAGATTACATAGGTGGTGGTGAAAACTACTTTGAATGTTCTTTTGTACAACAGTTCCCTTACAATAGTGGACCTTACTATGTATTAGATGCTGTTAATGGTTTAATATTTACATTAGACCCTACTAACTACCATGATCCTTTTGGTCCTATTAGAATGCGTATTGTATCTGATAGGGTAGACTTTAATACTTATGATCAAAAGACTTCTAGTTGTTTAGCTATTTATGGTGATCAAATTAATGATGTTATGCAAGTAAGACATGTTGAAGATGATTATAATACTTGGTCTTCTTATCGTAACATTGATTTAAGTTTACAAAAACCTTGTATCTATAATTTAGGTAGGTTTAGAAGAAGAGCTTGGGAGTTTCTGTATACTGGTAATAATCCTTTAAGACTTGAAAAGGCAGAGTTTGACATCAATGGTCAAATAGGCGGTTAATTGAATATCCTTTTAATTAACAAAGAAGATTATGAAAAGGTCTTTCCTTTAATAGAGTCTTATTTAAAAAGTGCAGCAGAGTATACTTTTGGTAGATTTAAAGCTGAAGACATTAAACAAGGTTTATTAGTTAAACCTCAGCAACTCTGGGTTGCTTTTGATGATCAGCATACTTATGGTTTTGTAGTAACTGAGATATTTAAATATCCACAAATAACAACTTTAATCATGCATTTTACAGCAGGTAAACAATTACCTAAATGGAAAGATGCAATGTTAAAAGAACTAAGAGACTTTGGTAAAGAACATAAATGTTCAACTATAGAATCTTATGGTCGTAGAGGTTGGTCTAAAGTGTTTAAGAACGATGGATATAAAGAACAATTTACTTTTTATGAATTACCCTTGGAGAATTAACAATGTTTGGTTTTAAACAAATTGGTGTTTTAAAGCACCCAGGATATAATGGTAAAGGTGGCGGAGGATCTTCTTCACCTACACAAACAGACTTCTTTGGAGCAGGTCAACGAGCTCCTTATGCTAACCTATTAAGTCAACTTATATTAGGTGGTGGTACTATTCCTGGTTCAACTACTACTACAGGTGCAGGTAAAAATAAGAAAACTATAACAACTCCAGGTATGTCTATTACGGATTATATTAAGTCGACTCCTGGTTATCAATTTGGTATTACTCAAGGAGCAGATCAAATAAATAGACAGTCTGCTGCTACAGGAGCAGGTCCTTCTGGTGCTCAAAACTTAGCACTACAAAACTATGGTAATGCTTATGCTCAAACTCAATACCAACAACTTATTCAAAACCTTATGGGTCCTTCTGGTGCAGGTCAAGGTGGTATTGTTACACCTGCTCAACCTGGTACAAGTTTTGGTGCTCAAGCATTAGGTGCTTATGCTGGAGCTGGGTTCCCTGGTGTATCTAGTATATTTGGTAGTGCTGGTGGCGCAGTTGGCGCTACAGGTACTATTGCTGGTGAAATAGGTGGTGCCAACTTAATTGGTACAGGTTCTGCTGCTGCAAGTGGTGGTGGATTCTTTAGTACAATTGCTTCATTATTTGGTGGATAATATTATGGCTTATTATGATTACTTTGGTGACTTAATGAAGGGCTATCAATTTGGCTCTTTAGTTAAAGACAAAATGGAACAAAACAAGGCTAAGGATATTGAAGCTCAGTATGCTAAACAATATAATACGTCTACGCCTCAAGTAGACACTAGTAAACCACAGGTAGCTGCTACTAGTAAAACTCCTGATGATTCTTCTCCTTTTCCTACTACTCCTGTTACAGATGATAAAACTAGAGTAGAAAAGACATCACCGTTTGGTACCTATGATGAGAAAGGTATGGAAAGTCCTGCTGACTCTATCTTAGGATTTAAAGGACAACCTCCTACAGATGCTGAAAGAAAGTCTATGTCTTCAGGTACTCCTATGGATGCTGAAGCACCTAAGCCTCTTACAGATGTAGTTAAGCAATCAGAAAGTCCTAAGCCTTCTTCTGCTCCAACTGCATCTCAAGAAACTAAACCTATTATGACTCAACATTTTGAGGCTCATAATGCTGCTAATGATTTAAACAATGCTATTAACTATAAAAAAGGATTAGTTCAAGAGTATCGTAAAAGAGGCATGACAGATGCCGCTAACAAAGTAGAAGGTGAAATGTTTGATCTTCAAGGTCAAGCTATTAATGCTAATATTAAAGCTTTAGAACTTCAAGATAAAGTTATGGACAATGTAGGTGGTATATTAGATGGCTATATTAAACGTGCAGAGGGCGGTCCTGAAGCTGAAAAAAGTGCTAGAAGTGTTGCTCAACTTCAACTAAATCAAATTGGTTATGATGGTACTGTAGCTTTTGGTGATGACTATAAAGATAACATTGCTAAAGCTAAACAACTATCTGCAAGTACTACTACTGGTAAAGAACGTACTAAACTTCAGATTGAAGCTACTAAAGCTGCTGAAAAAGAACGTATGGATAATGTTAAGATTGAAGCTACACAAAGAACAACAGCTTTAAATGAACGTAAACAAGCTTATAGAGAAAAAGGTAATGATGTTAAAGGTCTAACTTCTATTATTAAAGAAGAGACAGATAATGCTAAGCTCTATAAAGACTTAGCTGAGAATGGCACTACTAAAGAAATAAGACAACAAGCTTACGCTACTTATTTACAATTACAACAAGACATACAAAAAGATACAGCAGACCTTAAAAAGATATCTAAAGGTAAAGCTACTGTTGAAGAGGCTCCTAAAACAGCTCCTGCTAAACCTCAACAAGCTAAAGTATCTGAAACAGATCTTAAAAAGTATAAAGACTTTGCTAAAGAAGCTATTAAACAAGGTAAGTCTAAAGAAGAGGTTGCTAGTAAATATAAACAACTTACAGGTTTAGATTTAGACGTTTAATATAAATGGAAAATCCTTTTCTACAAGACTCTAGTAAAGACAACCTAAATACATTTAAAGACTTCCTTGGTCAATCAGAGGGAGCCGATTATAATGTTATTACAGGTGGTTCTACATTTAATGACTTCTCCAAACATCCTGGAGTTGTAGGCACTACTACGGCTGAGGGTCCTAGCACTGCAGCAGGTAAGTATCAAATCACTAAGACTACTTATGATGAGTATGCTAAGAAATTAAACATTACTGACTTCTCCCCTGAGAGTCAAGACAAAATAGCTGAAGCAATAATCAAAGATAAAGGTGCACTGCCTGACATTGAAAAAGGTGATTATGAATCTGCTATCAATAAACTAGGTGGAACTTGGGCTAGCTTACCTTCTAGTAAATACTCTCAACCTAAACGTTCATGGGATTGGGTTAAAGAGAAATTAAGATTAGGTGATAAGGTTAGTGATAAAACTCTTAGTGATCTTATTGTAGATACTCCTAAGGACACAGCTAAAACTAGTGAACCCCCAAAAGAAGAAAATCCATTCCTTACCGATACTACTGCAGAAAAGAATCCTTTCTTAGAAGAAGATACTAAAACTACAGCTAATCCTTTTCTAGATGATAATACATTAGTTGGTGCTATTAAAGCTCAATACAAAGAAGAGAAACAAAACTTTGTAGATACCTTTTTATCTCATGGTGCTGCAGGAATATTACCTGCTATGGGTGGTCTTGCTGGTGCTAAAGGTCTTACTAGTGTTGCTACAGCAGCTCTAGGTGCTACTCCTGAAGGTCGTGTATTAAAAGTAGCATTTCCAATTATAACTAACCTTGTAGGTTCTGGTGTAGGATACTACGCAACTAATAAAATAGAACGTAACTTATTACCAGAGTCTATTAACCATCACCTTGAAGTTGGTGAACAACAAAATAAATATGCTGCTCAATTAGGTGATATTACAGCTTTTGCTGGTGTTGGTGGTGTAGCTGTACCTGAAACTCTTAAACAAGCTGCCTTTGCAGGTAGTATTGGTGTAGGTATTGAAGGCTTCCAACAATGGATGAGTGGTGAATATGATCCTACAGCTCTTCTTATCAATGCTGTTACATTCCCTTTCCTTGGAGATAAACCAACTAAACTAGGTGAGTGGGCAACTCTTAAACCTTTAAGAGATGTTAAACCTAAACAAAATATTGATGATATCCTTAAAAAGGATCTGTACACTCCTAAAACTTTTAATGACTATAACGTTGTAGACCTTGATAAAGAAACTGCTAAGGAATACTCTGCACGTCATAACATAGACGAGTCTAAAGCAGAAGAACATAGAGCTAATCAAAGTCAATATGAAGAAGCTGTAAGACCTGTTACATCTGTAGCTGATGGTTCTAAGCATTTAGAAGTAGATAAAAAAGCCATCATGGAACACTTTAAAGATAAGAGATGGGAATTCTTATATAACCTTCCAAAGAACTACTTTAAAACTCCTCAAGCTTATACAGACTTCCTTATTAACAGAGTTAGCATTAAAGAAGAAATGCCTTTTGAAGATTGGTATAAAGCTAACCCTTCTGTTAGCTCTAGCCTTACTTATGACTCTCGTAAGTCTTTCTACACAGAACTTAATGATATTAAAACTAAAGCTATTCTAGGAGAAGCCTCTGATGCTGACCTATTAAGACACGATGAGTTAATAAAACAAGGTCCTCCTCAGCAATATGTTAACTACGCTGATCATATTACTCCAGATGAACTTAAAGGTATTATTGTAGGTTCTAAGAACATTGGTGAAGCTATTGATAGAATTGTAGCTGGTAAGTTTGGTGGTAAAGTTGAACAAGAAATCTTTAAGCTATTACAAAAAGGTAAATGGCTTTCAAGTGCTGAACTAAATCTATTTGATACATTACATCCTGAAGGTCCTAATGTACCTGCTGAGTATGATCCTAACACTCATGCTGTACGTTTATTTAATGGTGCAGACTTACCAACCTTTGCTCATGAAATATTCCATGCAGGAACTATAAAAGCTCTTAATGATCCTACTAATGCTAAGTATGTAGAAGAATTAGAAAACCTTCTTAATGATATTAAAAATGTTATTCCTGAAGAAGAGCATTGGAAAGAATGGAAAGATGAGAATGGTAAAACAGTTGGATCAGGACTTTATGGTACTAAAAATGTAGCAGAGTTTATAAGTGAAGGGTATACTAGTGACGACTTTAGAAGAACACTACAAAACATTGTTGTAAAAAGAGATGGTCCTCAAAACAAGCTAGCAAAAGCTTGGGATGAGTTTAAGAACATTCTAAAAGATTTAATGGGTATATCTAATAAAGATGAAGTAACTGCTTTTGATAAACTCATGGACTTAACTCATGACATGGTTAATGGTAATGATGCTAAAGCTTGGGGTAGAGGTTCTATTACACAGAAGTTTGGATACAATACAGATGCTTGGAAACAATATGAAAGTGAGCTTAATAAACAAGCTATAGATGCTGCCCAAGCTAACCCTTTCTTTAATATGGATGTTCTTAACATACCTCCATTACCTGAGAATGAAGATGGTATGGCTGACTGGTTGTTTAACCTTCAAAACATTGATATGTATGATGAGGTAATTGCCAAGTCTATTCGTGATCAAGTTGATTTAACTCCTGAACAAAGTGCAGCCCTTCAACACTTTGTAGAAGGTCTTCATAGAGACCATGTAGAGTTACATACTAAAGCTAATAACATTGATAATGAAATTAAACAAATGGGTAAAGGTATTGGTGCTGAATACTTTGAAAGAGAGTTTCAATCCGGTACTACAAATAGAGAGAAGTATAATAAACTTAAAGACATCTATAATAGAATGGAGTCTGATAATCCTAAAGTTAAAGATACTGTCACTGATGAAGAGAATAAATACTTTAATGACAATAAAGACTTCTGGGAAACATCAAGAACTTGGCAGAAAACAGTTGCTGAACGTTTAGAAGCAATGAAGCAACTTGAAAAAGATGCTGCTGACTTACGTGCATTAGCAAACCAAGGTACTACTTTAACTCCTGAAGAACAAGACATCTTTGATAGAATATATAAACCGCTTCTTGAGACTCGTGTTGACATAACTAAGTTCTTAATGAGAGAAGGTGTAATGAAAAACAAAACACTTTCTGAGAATAACTTCCCTCGTCAAAGAGAACCTATGTCTAAAGATGAGGCTAAAGCTTATGAAGATAAATTAATAGCTAAAGGTTTAAAAGACCCTGAACCAACAGGACTACGTAAACTATATAGTAATGTTAAGAACTTTATAGGTGAGCTTGGCGGAGGTGATAAAGGTGGTTTTAACTTTGACCTACAAAAACAAAGAGGAGCTGCTAAAGACCGTTCTGTATTTGTATTAGAAGCTGCCGATGGTAAACGTAGTGTTATTGAAGTTAAACCAGGTGGTAACGTTATTAAATGGGAAAATGTTAATGGTGAGAAAGAACCATCATTGTTAACTCGTTTAGTAAGTCCTACAGATGGCTCTAGAGCAACTCTAACAGGAGCCCTAGATGTAGGAGATAAGCTTTTAAATGGTACTGTAGTTGAAGGTACAGTTCCAGAGATTGAATTCCATTCACCTTTTAGATATAAAAAAGATTCACTATCTGTACTACTTAATTCAGTAAATGAATTAAAAGCTCAAGCTAGATATTATCAAGGTATTAAAAACTTAACAGAGTCTGACTTGTTTAAAAGTTTAGCTAGACCAGCAGGTCCTAAAGATGAATTACCTGATGGTTATTCTATACCTGATGGATTAGATAGACTTCCAGCTCTAAGAGGCTGGGCTTTCCCTAACAAACTATCTGAAGTTATTACAGACTTTGCAAAGGTTAAAGATCCTACTTTCTTAACTAACATGGCTAGTTTAATTGTTAAGAACATGATGTTAAACCCTTTAGGTCACATGTATAACGAAGGTATGCACTTAGGTGTAGGTAGAGGTTTATCAGGTTGGGTTACTCCTGCAGGTATTTATAGATTTGTTAAGTATGGTAAACAAGCTATTGATGATGTACTTGGTATGAGTTCTTTCTATACTGATACTATTAAATATGGTGGTTCAATTTTAGGTGAGAGTACTAGAAATAGTACGTTTGGTGATGCTATCTATAATAAAGGTCTTAGAGAGTTTTCTAAAACTCAAGACTTTAAAGACTTAGCTAAAGATACTGGTAGAACTCTTTTAAATATGTATGATGTGCTATCAGAAGCTTCTGGTAGAGCTATGTGGATGAGTCGTAACATTATGTATCTTCAATGGCTAAGAGAAGTTATGGCTACTAAAGGTTTAAGTCATCCTGAAGCTATTGAGTATGTAGAAAAACATATGCCTAACTATAGAGTACCTTCACGTATTGGTGAAAAGGTTTTAGGATCTTCTTTAAGCCGTGGTATTGCTAGTGTAATGAAGAACCCTAACATAACAGTATTTAGTCCTTATCATTATGGCTATCTTAAATCTATGATTAACACAGTTAAAGAAGTAGGATCAGGTTTAAAAGGGTCTGAGGGTCGTAAAGAGTTTATAGAAGGTGTTGATAGAGTGGCAGCTATGGCTGTTATTATGGCTTGTTTCTATCCTTTAATGGATATGTTAGCTCAACGTATGACTGGTAATGAAAATGCTAGACAACGTAGAGCAGGTCCATTTCATTTAATGGATGCTATAGGTGAGGTAGCTGAAGGTACTAAAGATCCTCAAGCTGTGCTAAGTGCATTCTTTACATTTAATCCTGCTTTACAAGGTATGGTACAATTTGGTTTAGATAGAAACATTTACACTGGTCAACAAATATACAACCCAATGAGTGAACCTAGTATCATTGCTAAAGATGTACTTCGTTACTTTACACAACAAGTACCACAAGCTAGTCAAGTGTTCCAAGCTAATAAAGATGACTCTGGAGAAGGAGCTCAAGTCTTTGGAGCTAGACAACTTGATATTGAATCTAAGACTTCTATTCAACAATCTAAGATTGATAAGATGATTAGAAAACTACGTAGACGAGCCTTTAAACACGATATTAAACGAGAGGAAGATATACTATGAAAGTCCTATTATTAGATCCTATGGGAGCTTTTACAGACTTTGCTATTAGACTTATGTGTGATGGCCATGAAGTTAAACAATGGCAAAAGAAAACACCTAACGGTGAGCAATCTCTTATAGGTAAGGGTATTGTAACTCGTGTACTAAACTGGCAAGCATTTATGAAGTGGGCTGATATCATTGTACTATCTGACAATGCATATCAAATGCAGTTCCTTGAGAAGTACCACAGAGAAGGTTATCCTATTGTAGGAGCTAACCTCGATACATCTTACCTTGAGTTACGTAGAGGTGAAGGTCAAGACATTATGAAGAAAGCAGGTCTTGATGTAATTCCTGGACAAGAGTTTAAGAACTATAATGACGCTATTGCGTACGTTAAAGCTAACCCTAAACGTTATGTATCTAAACCTTCTGGTGATGCAGACAAAGCATTAAGCTATGTATCTAAGAATGCAGCTGACATGTTATTCATGTTAGAAAGATGGAAGTCTAAAGGTAAGTCTAAAATGCCTTTCATCATGCAAGAGTTTGTTCCAGGTATTGAAGTAGCAGTGGGTGCATGGATGGGCAAGGATGGCTTTAGTAAACTCAGATGTGAGAACTTTGAGTTTAAGAAACTAATGCCATCTAATTTTGGTGTAAACACTGGTGAGATGGGTACTGTATTAAAGTATACAGAAAAGTCTAAGTTGTTTGATGAGACTCTAGGGAAGCTAGAGGAGTTCTTACGATTCCAAAACTACATTGGTTATGTAGACCTTGCATTCATCATTGATGATAAAGGCTCACCAAGACCTCTAGAATGGACTACAAGACCAGGATGGCCTCTATTTAATATCCAAGCAGCACTACATAAGGGTGACTCTATACAATGGATGTGTGACCTTTTAGAAGGTAAGGACACTCTTAAAGCTTCTACTAAGATAGCTGCTGGTCATATTGTAGCTATACCGGACTTCCCATTCACTAAAGTTACTGGTAGAGATCCTAGTGGATTTCCTATCTATAACTTAGAGAAGTGTGGAGATGATGTACATTTATGTGAAGTAATGTTAGGGAAAGGACCTATATACGAAGATGGTAAATTTACAGAAACAGAAATGTTTGTTACCGCTGGTGATTATGTGTTGGTTACTTCTGGTATTGGTGACTCGGTACGAGAAGCTACGAAGAAGTCTATGGAAGTAGTTAAGAAGATTGAGATACCTAGTGCAATGATTGTTCGCGACGACGTTGGTGAACGTCTAGAAGAAGAACTACCAAAACTACATAAACTAGGCTATTGCAGAGAGTTTAGGTACGAATAATGGCTACCCCTTTATCACCTATACCACCACAACCTATTGGTGAAGTTCATGAGTGGAGAGACTGGTTCTTTAAACTCTATCAACAAGTAGGAGGTCAGAATGCTCCTAACCTATGGAACAACATTGACTTTACTGGTTCTAATATTACAGCAATTCAAATTAGACAACACAATAGTCTACAAGGATTACAAGGTGGAGATTCATCTGGTACTCAATACTACCATCTAAGTCAAGATCAATATAATAATGTTATAAACATACCTACTAATGGATTAACTGTTACTATAACAACAGCTAAACTAACCACTGGTGGTACTAATGGTAGTATGACATTTACTAATGGTATATTAACTGCTCAAACACAGGCTACCTAATGAAAACATCACAACAAGGTATAGATTTAATTAAGAAGTTTGAAGGGTTTAGTGCTACTCCTTATAAGGATATAGCAGGACTACTAACTATAGGATATGGACACCTTATATTACCTGGTGAACACTTTGGTGCTATATCATCTGTAGAAGCTGTAGCATTGTTAGCTATAGATATAGCCGAGAAGGCTGAGTACTTTGTTAACAAGTATGTTACAGTACCATTAACTCAGAATGAGTTTGATGCGTTAGTATCGTTTACGTTTAATGTAGGTGGTGCTAACTTTCAAAAGTCAACACTATTGAAGGTTCTTAATGCGGGCAAAAAAGAAGCCGTCAAAGGAGAACTGCTTAAGTGGGATTTTGCTGGCGGGCACAAATCTGATGCAATTCTCCAAAGACGACTTAAAGAGGCTGCGCTCTTTGAGGGAAATACTAGCCCTTGATATAGGCTAGTACGTCATCAAACGAGGTAAACACACTAATAGTTTGCTCAGGTCGTTCCTGACCAAACGTAGTCTTCTGTACGTTAACTACATAACCATTGTCTACCTTGTTAATTACGATTGATGCGAAGTTCATACTTTCTCCTTTTCTCAGTTAAACGAAATTACTACTCTTATAATGAACAACTCAATTGTTAAATGAGTTTTGTTTTCCGCATCTTCCATAAAGTCTGATGGGTTAACTAGTTCAAATCCTAATGTTACTCCACAAATGGGATGTGCTGTTATATGCATATTATATCTCACACGTTCCGCCAACACACGCAAGGGTTTGGCTTCCTTCTGTATTATCATCACGTTCTACCAACTCTTCCCAATTGAGTGAGCTTGGCATTTTAGATGCTAATTCTTTATACTGCTCTTCAGTAATATCTTCATATGGTGCTTGTTGATAAGTATGGTTTGAATGAGGAAGGAATGAAATTCCTGATACTTCATCAAAGTGTTTCCATACCCATGCACCAACTTCAGGCCATTCATTATCAGTTACTGTAATAGTAACTGAAGGTTTATGCTCACACCAATGTCTTTGGTATACTAACCATAAGTTTAATTGTTCTAGTGCAGTCATATCATTTCTAGTAACAGCACCCTTAGGGGCTTTTACAGGAAACGAGAATACAGCTGTCGAATCAGGCCTAAATACTTCGTCTTCCACTGGGAACCCTTTTTCCTTAAGGAACGAGTATACAGGGTCCTTCTTATCAATGCGAACCCTTCTAATGTAGTAAGTGTTATGTCTAGCATGAATGCCGCTAGCACTATCCACCAACTGACTGACTGTACCTGAAGGTTTAACACAAGTGATAGAAGCACTAGGAGGAACACCAAGGACCTCAGAAAGTTCTTCGTTTGTTTTTCTCGCTGCATCTCTTAACCTTTCAAGCATTGCTGGATCAGGATTATTAGTTACTTTACAATCCATGATACCTGTTAATGAAACTCCTAATAATCTTTCTTCTTCAGTATTCTTTTTCCATTCCTCACTTAGAAATTGGAAGCTGGTGAGAGTGGACTGAATTGTACCGAGTATTGTAGCGAGGGACACCTTATGAGCCAAGGTAGATTCGGTATCGTTCCCCCGTACAACCACTTCCGTAAGATTGCAGAACTGTTTATCACGGAGGATAATTTCTGAGCATGGATTGGTGCCATAGCTGAGAAGCGGATCTCGTCTCCCCCATTTTCCTGCTTGAGCCTGAGAAGCAACACGATTAAAGATTCCTCGTTCACCTGATTTGGACTTAACCAAAGCGAGCCATTCTTCCATGAAAGTTTCAGAATCGGGTCTTTCGGTATAGGCCACACTGTTGTTGGCAAGTCCTCGGTAAGGGTGATCGTTATACCAGGCTCCTGATTTTGCATCTCGCATCCTTTTATCTGTTAAGTTACTCAAAGAGATTAGAGCAGAGCGTCTTACACCACCTACTACTACAATCTCACCAATCATACACATAATATCGTGTACTTCTAAAGAATTAAGTTTTCTCGAAGCAGCTTGCTTGAATAATTCGAGTGTGAAGTTAAACAACTTTCGCAATGGATCTGGACCCGAAGCTCTTCCACCGAATGTTTTAAGTCTGGACCCGGCCGGTCTAATTTTACTATAGTCAATCTTTGGGATGTCTCCTTCCCACAATGATGACAGAAGCTTTTTAAAGGCCTTGGCCCATCCGAGTTTGGAATCACCAACGACAATAACATCATCTACCTCCCTAAATTTATCAGGTAGTGTAGGTAGTTTATTAATCTCTTGACGTTCACAAGAGAATCCCACACCAGTTCCGTTCATTAGTATGTAAAGAGCTTCAGAGAAAGCTCGTTTATTATTAATAGCAAGGTAAGAGCAATTGTAAGCAGAGATGTTATCTCTTTCGCATGCTTCACCTGCAGTCATTAAAAGACGCATACTAGGCATAACTTCTAAATTAAGAATAGCATTATGTAACTCAATTAACTTATCTTTATAAACAGGATCTGTGGTTAACTCAGGTACTTTAGATTGTACATAAACCATTAGCCTTGCTACAGTCTCTTCCCATGACTCACGACGTTGCTCAGACTCTAAGTACCGAGCATATCTACTTTTATGGATAAAGCGTCCATAATCACTGAGTTTATCAGCCATCTATTTCTTTCTCTAGTTTCTCAAATTTATCTTCTATTATATCTTCAAACCTTTCAACAAGGTCATAAGATGTAATACCCAGTATATCTAAAAGAGTAATCTCATCAATCTGTTCTGCTAACTTCTCTTTTAGTTCTTCTAACGTTAACATATTATGTCTTCAATTCTTTTAATAATTCAACATAATGAATGACCTTATTAAGGTCTTCCACACCACCTTTGTCTTGCCATCTACAAATATATTTAATAATGTTTCCCTCAATGAATGGTAAATTGTTTTTAGTTATAAACTCAATAGGTTGTATAGCAAAGCTTTTATAATGATTACCTGCTATTTGTTTATTTAAAGCACTCATAATATTATATCACCTTTCTTAAACATTGACAAGCTTTGTTGAACCTTTAGGTTTAAGATTCTTATTATCTCTAAACCAGTTACCACAAGTTCTACATTGATATCTTTGATACTTACCTGCCGCTGTCATGTTAAAGCCACGACGTTGGAAGTTAGTAGATGAACATGTAGGACAACATAAGTCAGTACCTTCAACTAGATTACGATTAAGATGATTCTTAATCCAAGGTTTAAAACGTTCATAAACCTTCTCTAGAAGGATAACATCGTTCTTGTTATACTCTTCCATAGTCTTCCAAGCTTTAGGAATACCTGCCATACATTGTACCCATAACTCATGGCCACTATGTTCAGTTTTTTTACCTAAACCTAATGACTGTGCTACGTAGTCTAATTTGTTAGATACAAATCTAAATCTACCCCTAGCTACAGTCAATAAGTCAATCTCTTTAAAGGGTGCTGGTGGGAACATACCATGAAGTAAGAATTCTTTATTAAGACTTGGTATGTCAAAACGTTTACCATTGTAGTGTACTACTGCATCAGCTTCGTCTAGAAGCTTATGTATACCAGCTAACATTTTCTTTTCACCAGACTTCTTAACAGAGTCAAATATCATCTTCTTATCACCATACCATTTAGCGGCATAGCACATGACATAAGATGACTCTTGTAACTGATTGATACCAATGTTCTGATCCCATATACCCCACACGTGGGCTACATTAGGAGCCATTTCAATATCTAATAGTAATATCTTACTCATTTCTTTGTCCTTTGTTTTGTTTCTTTTAAGGTTTTCTCGGAGTGGCATGTCTTGCATAAGACTTGTAAGTTCTTTTTCTCGCAATAGAGCCTGTCGATGAAAACATCCCAGGTCTTAAATCCTTGTTTAGAGTCCACCACAGGTTTAATATGGTCGACTTGAACTTCCTTAGCAGGGAAGTCTTCTTTACACTTCTTACATTTGTAGTGCATTGCGAGTCTCTTAGTTTTCTCATTGATTTTCTTTCCTGTTTGTGCTTCTTTGAGTGTTTCATACTTAGGAGGCCACCTCCGATAGCCACTTCTTAGTACACTAGTTATAAAAGACTTTCGTCTACCTTCTGTCCAGTTCACTTATAATTCTCACGTTCACTTAACATCATGTCGGCTAATTTATAAGAGCGTTTAGGAATGTCTTCCCATTTAAGTAATGTAGCAGACTCTATGATTGCACTCATAGCTTCTAGTGCAAAGTAGTCTCTAAGGTTCATACCTGTCCAGATTTGTTTCTTATTATCTTGACATGGGAATGCGGGTGAATTACCTTTACTCATTTGTTATCCTTATACTGTTGGTTTAGTTTTATAAAGTTTATCTAAATTAGGATCAAGTTTAAAGAGGTCTGCATTAAAGATACTCTTATCACCTTTCCACCATTGAATTACAATGTTATCACCTTCGTGATTGTAACAACCTAACAATCTTTCACCATCAATTCTTGTTGCTATCGCAGCCCAAGGATAAGGTCCTTGAAGTTCCGGAATAAAGCAATCAACATTAGAGATAGTGACAATTGCATTCTCGTTGTATTTGTAGTGTAAATATCGCCAATCTTGAGCGACCAATCTGTCAATTACTAAACCAATCCAAAACAGATTAAGGATTAGTACCAGACCTAGAAATGCTTTTAAAACCCAATTATTAATCATTGATCGCCCCCGAAATTATGATAGTAGTAATAACTAATCTAGCCGTATTAAATTAGTTATGATTGCAATAGTAATCAGGACCAATATCAATTGACCTGACCGCCTTCCTGTTTAAATAAATCTAACTCTTGTTCCGCAACTTCTGTTGCTACAGTGAACACACCTCTGCGAACTAGTTCTTTGATTGCATAGTCCATTAAGAATGCTGCTTCTTTAGGGTCTACATGAAAGTCAAAGTCCAAGGACCCATCGTCATTCTGCATACAGTCTCTTATAATCATCTAGCCAATCCTCTCTATTAGTTTGTCTTATCCAAAGAACTCTTGCATTCATTTTAAACTCGTCATCGTTGCTATAAGCTTCTCTGACAGCGTTGAATAGTTCTTGCTCAGTAGTACAGGCTTCTAAAAGCTTGTCAGCTTTTTTAGGCCCAATCTTTTCTATCCCTTTAATATTATCAGAACGATCTCCCATAAGACACTGCTTGTAGAAATGCTTTAAGCCTTCAAACTCAGTGACATCATAGAACTCATCCTTAACAAAGTTATAATGCTTACCGGGAATCATTAGTAAGTCTTTATCAATAGAACATATAACTGTCCCATCTTGTTGGTTCATACCCATGGCATCATCAGCTTCCATGCCATCGATTACTTCTGCATTGAACGTAGCTATTAAATATTGTCTGATAGGTTCTAGCCAGACAGGTTTCTCTTTAGGTCTATGAGCTTTGTATTCAGGGTATATTGTATATCTAAAGTTATCCTTGCCGGTTAGGAATAGACGATAAGACTCAGCCTCTGTATTCACTAGGATTTGATCTACTAGATCTTCTGTCCTAGCGTATGCAAAGGCTTTGTCATCATCATCTTGTAGCGTACAGGCAACCCTATACGCTACGATATCAGCATCAATAAGTGCTTTCATTATACTGGGATATCATCCTCTAAGTCATCAAAGTTTACTTCTTTAGTAGGATTAGGATCCTTAGCAAAGACATACTCTTCAAACTTCTTAGCTACAGCCAATACTTCATCTACACTTTTACCTGCACCTAAGAGTTCAACCGCAGAGGAAATACTGCTCTGACGAATAATATAGACTTGCCTGGCGGCACGTTCTTCTTTAGTTTCATAGTTACTACCAGTTACACGACCACCAGCTTGTGCTGGTTTAGATTGAGTACTAGTAGAAGGAGTTGAAGCATCACCACCAATACCAGTCCACTGCCAGTAACCTGCAGCATCTTTAGTTGTTGTAACATTAATCTGATCACCTTTAGTTAAATCTTTAATGTGATTAAACACACTAGGATTACTAAATGAGATAAGCTTTTTGTTACCTAATTGACCTTGTTCGTTCTTATAAGTAACTTCAATTTCTTGATAAGATCTACCGTTCTTAGTTGTCTTGCTATTTGGTGCACCAATATCTACAATATTAATTAACATTAACTATCTCCATGTTACCCCAGTTAGGTCCAACTTGACATTCGACCCGCATAGGAAGGTTAAAATCTACTCCAAACAACTTCTTAAAGTTAGTTGGAATATCCATAAAACACTTATCAACTAAACTTACTATACTATTATTATCGCATACTTTATCATCATAGTCAAGTATTATCGAATCATGAACAGTATTAATAAGTTTAACTCCTGCTACATCTTTAAGCCTATTGGCTAAAGACACTCTTGCTATTGCCATCAGGTCTGCACCTAATCCTTGTACTGGATAGTTTAAGATTTTCGTGCGAGGCCATTTGACTTTACCATACTTTACTTCTGGTTCATACTTATAAACTCTACCCGTAGGCATAGTTAGTTGGCGATCCCGAATGGCTTGATCGACAATTAACTTATGCCACTTTGCTAACCCATTATACTTTTTATAGAACTCATCTATAACATTCTGCCAGAAAGATTCAGATGTAGATACACCAGTAAAATTAACGTCATGAGCATAACTGTAAGCACTACCTCCGTAGATGAGTCTGAAAACAAATGTCTTAGCAATGAGCCTAGAAGGAAGCCCAAACCTAAGTTGATTATCGCTATGCTGAT
>Ga0007824_1000018_pt1 | contig 42866 bp, 45 predicted proteins | sample CryBogCBE05Oct08_FD_71225 | JGI IMG/M metagenome (GOLD analysis project Ga0007824, IMG submission 71225) | Freshwater microbial communities from Crystal Bog, Wisconsin, USA - CBE05Oct08 | ecosystem: Environmental > Aquatic > Freshwater > Lake | place: Crystal Bog, Wisconsin, USA | collected... | reverse complement strand
ACACCGACCAGCAGGGATTACAAGGATGTAGGGGATTTAAGGAAACTAGCCAAATATGTGCACAAGAGCAGATTGGCATGTACTATTGCAGCAGAGGAATTAAGCAATGGGGAAAAGAGCCTTTAGCAGTACCGAGGCTAAAAGATGAGAGGTTGAATCCTGATTGGGTAGAATGGCTTATGGGCTATCCTATTAGCTGGACGGATGGAGGAAGTCGTATGCAGCGATTGCAATCGCTGGGCAATGCAGTAGTGCCTTTAATCCCTGAGTTTTTAGGGGAAGCAGTTTTAGGTCATTATATCCAATAATTATTTCTTTATATTAATATTACATAATATATATACTATATTTAAAATATATATCTTTATTTAGTTATATAAAAATAACTTTACATATTTAAATAATTCGCTAAACTTATCTTTATCTAAAGTTATAAAGATATATATGAAAATAGTTTCCATACTAAATCAAAAAGGGGGAGTAGGTAAGACTACGCTTGCAACGAATATAGCAAGTAAACTTCACTTAAATGGTTCAAAAGTATTACTTGTTGATTCAGACCCTCAAGGCTCTGCTAGAGATTGGCATGCAGTAGGTAATAGTGAAATAGCTGTTATAGGAATGGACAGACCAACTCTTGAAAGGGACGTAAAGAAGATAGCTAATGATTTTGATTGGGTTATCATTGATGGCGCACCTCAATTAACTAATATGGCGGTTTCTGCTATAAAATGTTCTGATTTAATCATTATACCTGTCCAACCGTCACCATACGATATATGGGCATCTGAAGAGCTGGTAGACGTGATAAAACATAGGCAACAAATTACTGATGGAAATCCAAAAGCTTATTTCTGTATCAGTAGAAGAATATCTACAACTTCTTTAAGCAGTGAAGTAACCGAAGCTTTAAAAGGATATTCCATGCCTATAATGAAAAGTTACACATCCCAAAGAATTGCATATGCCAAGTCAGCAGCAGAGGGACAATCTGTTTTTGACACTACTAACAATGATGCGATACATGAGATTACAAACATAGTAAATGAGATTAAAGGATATTATGAGTTCACTAAAAACCGGTCGTCCATCAATAAATAAAGAGAAAGCACTTAAACAATTGGAAGATAATAAAGATGCTAATTTAGTGGTTAAGGTTGATAAGAGCTTTCATAAGGAAATAAAGCGTTATGCACTAGAGAATGATATCACTATTAGTGAATTGGTGCATAAGTCTTTACGGGCATATATAGATAAGTGATGATAAAGAAATAAAGGAACAAATGACTAACGAACATTAGAATTGGCTACGTATTGTTCTCAACGATGTGCAGCTTGCTGCACTTGAAAAGGCAAAAAACAAGCGTGAGGCAACGGGCGAAATCGAAACTATGCACCCCTGGTTACCTAAGGTCACAGGATACTTACTACGTGGGCAATATCAAGGCATAGGGCGCATTTATCAACAAACTTTTGTAGATACCTATTCCAGAGTGGCGATTTGTAAGCTCTATACTGAGAAAACAGCTATTACCGCCGCTGATCACCTTAATGATAGGGTTATACCGTTTTTTGTAAGCCATAAATATCCCTTTGCTTCGCATCTTAACCGATAGAGGCACTGAATATTGCGGCAAGCCTGAAAATCATGCTTACCAACTATACCTGGGTATTGAGGATGTAGACCATTCTAGAACTAAGGCTTACAGTCCCCAAACTAATGACATTTGTGAGCGTTTCCATAAAACCATGCAGGAAGGGTGTTATCACTTTCTATTCCATAAAAAGTTTTATAATACTTTGGATGAGTTACAAGCCGGTGTAGATACCTGGCTTATTAGCTATAATAACGAAAGATCTAATTTGTTTTGGAAAAACTCCAATGCAAACTTTTAGAGATTCAATTTATATTGCCAAAGAAAAAAATATTGGTAATATAGAGAGAATATCAGATAACTTGCTATTAATTTATCAAGCTGCCTGATTTTTTTATCACTGTCAGATCAAGTCGTAACTAGTACATTAAAGCAAATATAAAAACCTTTTACTAAACAATGTTACTATTTTCGTAGGTTAATAAATGTCGTGTAATAAAATAAGCTCTAAACGAGTATTTTCATTTATCTTGAAAATGGTTGAGTCTTTTCCTAAATCAATTGCAGTTATGTTTTTAATTGCGATTATATGGGCAATAGACGTATCATTAAGGCCTTATATTCTGAAAATTATTTTAAATCGCGTTTCTGAATCCACGACAATAGATATTGTTACAAATATCACTCTTCCAGTACTTGCCTATTTTTTTATGACTGTTTTTATTTCGGTTGTGTTTCGTATTCATAATTACTTTATCAATATGAAATTAATACCGGAGCTTCGTAAAAAAATAGCAAGCTCTGTTTTTGGCTATTGCCTGAAACAGAGCTCAAGCTATTATCAAGATCACTTTGCTGGAAGTCTGGCAAAGAAAATGAATGATTTAATGAACAATATCCCAGATATTATTCAAACTGCTATAGATTATTTCTTTAGCAGAGGCTTAACACTAGTAGTGGCTATATTTATTCTCTGGCAAGTTAATTATAAATTTGCCTTAATAATGTTTATCTGGGTAGTAATTTTTATAATTACATTAGTTTTTTATTCAAAGAAACTGGTATATTTTTCTACTCAATGTTCAGAAATAGGTTCGACGATTAACGGCAAGATAGTTGATATTCTCTCCAACATATCTTTAGTAAAATCATTTTCTAGAGAAAATTTTGAAAATAAATCTGTAAATAATACTTTACAAGATTATCAACAAACAGAAGAAAAATACCAAAAAGTTTATTTCTATATTTGTATTATTTTTGCTAGCTCTTTTGTGATCTTACAAGCTCTGTCTCTTTATTTTTTAATAAAGGGAAGGCAAGAGAACACTGTCTCTATTGGGGATTTTGCTCTTATTCTTACGCTAAATATAAAACTTACTGATCTACTATGGGAACTCACTAGAGAATTGCCAAAATTTCTAAAGAATCTAGGCGAGGTCATGGAAGCTTTAGAAGTAATAATGCTACCTCTTGACCACTCTTCTAATAATATTAAAGACTTAATTATATCAAAAGGCTCTATTGTTTTTGACAAAGTGCATTTTTATTATAAAGCGTCACCTCTTTTGTTCAAGGACAAATCTGTGAACATTCTACCAAAACAAAAGGTAGGTCTAGTCGGTTATTCTGGAAGCGGAAAATCAACTTTTGTGAACCTTATTATTAAGCTTTTTAATGTAACGTCTGGTCGTATCTTGATCGACGATCAAGATATTAGCAATGCTACTCAAAACTCACTAAATGATGCTATTACTATCATTCCTCAAGATGTGTCGCTTTTTAATAGAACTCTGATGGAAAATATTCGTTACGGCAGTATAGAAGCGACAGAAGAGCAGGTTATCGCGGCATCAAAACAAGCTAATGCGCATGAGTTTATTACATCTTTGCCAAATGGATATGACTCAATTGTAGGAGAGCGTGGAGTAAAACTTTCGGCTGGACAGAGACAGCGGATTGCGATAACTAGGGCAATACTGAAAAACTCCCCTATCTTAATCTTAGACGAGGCTACTAGTCATCTAGACTCTTTGACAGAAAATATGATTCAAAAAAGCTTGGTAACGTTAATGCAAGGAAAGACAGCTATTGTAATTGCTCATCGCCTTTCAACCCTTTTGTACATGGATCGTATTTTAGTATTTAAGGAAGGCAAAATAATCGAGGATGGTACTCACGAAGAATTATTTGTGCAAGGAGGTCTATACAAAATGCTATGGGAAACTCAAGTAGGTGGCTTCATACAAAACAAAACTCTTAAGTAATTTTAGTACTACAGACTAACTAAAGGAGACTATAAATATATAAATCAATGAGGATAAAATGATATTTGACCATTTAGCTATACAAGTATTACACGAACAAGTAGACAATACCGTTAAGTGGTACACAGATTTCTTTAGCTGCAAGAAAATATGGCAACAATCAACAGATTTTGAAGAGCTAACTAAGCGAAGGCTTCCAGGCATTAAAACAATTGTTGAGCTAGAATCCAATTTTTTTAGATTCCATATTTTTAGCAGAGCTATAGTAAATGCTACGGTTAACAACTATCTTCAATATCATCATATCGGATTTTCTGTAGATAAATCAGATAAATTAGTGGAGCTACAGAAAAAATGGCAAGATCTACGTACATCTAATCAATATGGTTTTTATAAAGATGCCTACGTTACTGAGAAAATAACAGATAGTATAGGCGTAGAAAGCATATATTTTACAGACGTAAATGGATTAGAGTATGAAGTGACATATGTACCAGAAGAGTGTAAAACTAGCAGGATATACCCAAATGCGCAATAAAAACCATCGATTAATAAAATATAGCGACTATCCATATGGCAACGAACTATTGATGTTGCCTTATACAAGTAAAGGAGTAACCAGTTCTGATCAGGAAACCTCCTTTAATTTTTCTCTTGAGGCTGAATTTCTAAAAATAGATAAACCAGATAATGAATTATTATATTGGTTTCGCTGGACTATAGGACATCACATTAGCTTCATAAGCTGGTTGCTAATCGATAAATATCTAAGTGATAATATTAACTTGATTTCCGTGGATAAAAATAAAGTTACTAGAAATATAAATCGCTGTTTATCATTGCTTAAACTATTAAGCTGCATGTACATATACTCTTCAACAGTATTAGAGGATGTTTACAATTCTTCTATTAGAAAATTTATGCGATTATATCATTCTGCTTTTAGTGCAAAATGGGCGAAAGACTATTTAGATTTAAAAAAAACTATTTCTGGTTATTCTAGACTAGAAAATGAAGAATTGTCGCCTAAGAAGATCAAAGTTTTATTTGATGAAAGTAAAATTACGCATATTACAATAGCAGAAAAACTAGTTAAAAATCGCAAATCTCTTCTACAACATTTCCATAATGCCAATACTGAGGGTGTAACTAAAGAAGCGCATAAAGTTTATGACTGTTTTTTTATTGTCCACAGAGTGAGTAAAATAACAGAAAAAAAACTTATTTATAACCTAGTGAAGAGATTAATGGTTGTTAAAGATGATGTAAGTCATAATGGTGTATTTGCCCCAGAAGACAAAGATATAGAAATTTTACTCAAAAATGCTGTTACCAAAAAGTATTTGAATAATTTTGAACAAATTATAGATGACAATATCAAAGCCTTTTTATAACCAATCTCTATTTCTTAAGACTTGCTAATTGATTATATTCCCAAGCATATATCTTGCTTGATAAAATATTTAAAGAAAGGAAATTATGATTATTAACCGCTCTGTAGGACCAGTTAGCTTATCAACACCAGTAATGACAGCAATGACTCAGCAAATTGTTAGTCATAGGAGTAAAAATTTTAATTTAGTAGTGTTTAGAATCATAGAGTTACTGCAGTTGCTTTTTGATACTAAACAGATGCCAATGTTATTTACTGCTTCGGGTACAGGTGGTTTAGAGGCGGCCCTTGTAAATACCATTAATAAGGAATCAAGAGTACTCTCCTTAGTTACGGGGTATTTTGGCGAGAGATTTTACAATATATGTAAATTATTTACAGATGATGTAAAGAAAATAGAATTTAAATTAGGCAAAGCAGTTGATTTAGATCAGCTAGAGAAGGAACTAAAGCAAAATCACTATGATGCAATCTTAATTACTCATAATGAAACTGCTACAGGCGTTCTAAATCCTTTAGAGAAAATTATTCGCGTTATAAAGAAAAACTCAAGCGCCTTCATCTTAGTAGATGCTATTAGTAGCGTAGGAGCAGTCAAGATTCCTTTTGACGAGTTAGAAATTGATGTTATGGTTGCTGCTCCACAAAAAGCACTAATGAGCGCACCTGGGCTAGCAATACTATTAGCAAGCAATCGTATTTTGAGATTAGAACGAAAAACACCTAGTCTTTACTTCAATTTCAAAAATATGATTCATTTTATGGAAAAAGGCAGCACTACATATACCCCGTGTATACCTGCTATTTTTGCTCTTGAAGCTGCTTTAGAGATTATTTTTCAGGAAGGAGAAGAGAAGGTGTATCAACATCATAGAGATAATGCTGAGTTTTGCCGTACTGAATTAATCAAACTAGGCTTGCAGCTTTATGCTGATAGTAATTTTGTTTCACCTACTGTTACTGCGGTACTGTTGGATGATATTATGGACCCAGTAGAGTTTAAGAATACGTTGGAAGCAAAGCATAATGTAATGCTAAGTCTAGATATGGATAATCAGCAGAGTAAAATGATTAGAATTGGCCATATGGGTTTAATACCAAAGGCTCAAATGGATTACAGTATAAAAAACATATGTGAGTGTTATAAAAATTTAAAATTACAATATTCAAATTAAATCTATAAAAACAGAGCGTCTTATTAGTATGAAAATATTTGACATTATTAATAATAAAAATCTTATCTCAGGAAAATGGATAGACTGTACCAAAACAATCAAGATATATAATCCTGCAAATAATCAAATAGTAGGTACTATACCTGATTTAAATCAAGAAGGGGTTTATAGCAGTATAATTAGTGCGTCAGATAGTTTTAAGACATGGTCGCAAACAAATGCAAAACAAAGAATAGAAATACTAAAAAATTGGCACGGGCTAATTATCGACAATATAGATGAACTAGCTTATATACTAACTTTAGAGCAAGGTAAAACATTGGAGGATTCAAAGCGAGAGGTAATGTATGCTACCTCTTTTGTTGATTGGTTTGCTTCTACATTAAATAGCATACAAGGGTCAATCAAGCCTGGTAATAATAGGCAACATAAAATGATTACTGAGTATGAACCTATTGGGCCAGTAGCAGCCATTACGCCCTGGAACTTTCCTTGTGCTATGGTCACTAGAAAAGTTGCTCCCGCGATAATTGCAGGCTGTACAGTTGTTCTGAAACCTTCCGAATTTACTCCTCTATCTGCTCTTGCTCTTGGTAAGCTTGCTATAGACGCTGGTTTACCTGCTGGTGTATTAAATATTATAACAGGTGATCCAGCCTTAATAGGTAAAATTCTATGCAATGATTTTAGGATCAGAAAGCTATCTTTCACTGGCTCAACTAGGGTTGGTAAAATTTTATATCAAAATTGCAGCAATAGCTTAAAGCGTATATCTTTAGAACTTGGCGGTAATGCGCCATTTATTATCTTTAAAGACTGCGATTTAGATAAAGTAGCAGATGATCTTTTGAATGTGAAAATTAGAACTGCAGGCCAATCTTGTACTGCGCCAAACAGAATATTCATCCAACAGGAAGTTTACAATAAATTCATAAACATCTTTATACCTAAATTTTCTGTATTAAAAATAGGCGATGGTTTGAATCCAAATTCTGATATTTGTCCTTTGATTAATAGAGACGCGGTTGATAAAATATTAAATTTAATAAATGATGCAACTAGTAAAGGAGGAAAACTGCTTTGTGGCGGTAATGCTAAAGATAATTTTATAGAAGCAACGGCTATTTCAGAATGCACAGACGATATGGCGTTATTTAGTACAGAAATATTTGGCCCAGTAGTAGCATTTTACTCTTTCATTGACGAGAAAGAAGTAATAAATAGAGCCAATAATACGGAATATGGTTTACAAAGTTATGTCTATACTAAGGATCTAGAACTAGCTTCTAGAATGACTGCTGTGCTTGATTATGGTATAGTAACAGTTAATAGCGCATTTGCATCCAATTGTCGCGCTACTTTTTCGGGACGAAAAGCTTCTGGTTTTGGTATAGAAGGCGGAGACGAGGGAATTTTTGAATACTTAAACCCAAAATACATTAACTGGGAGTTGCCATAAAAAGCTAAATTTGAATCAATTTAATTTTTAAAAAATAGGGAAAGACTATGCAGGAACAAAATTTTCAAAAAGGTAAGGAATGTATTGTCGATAGCAATTTAGAAGGCTTACAGAGTTTGATTGAATCGGGTTTTAATGTCGATACAACGTCAAGTAAAGAGCCTTATAGCCTTATGGGGTATTTTTTAATGTTTAGCCAGAACTTTGAAAGAAGAGAAGTTGGGCAATTAATATATGATCATTCAACCCAAGATTTTAATAGCAAAGAGCTGCTATTTTTAGGGTTTATATTATTAAATAGGTCGATTGTCGAAAAAGCAACCAAAACTAATTCAAATGCAAAAAATATAGAACAGCGCATTAGATTGTCTGATTGTAAAAACTGGGGTAAAAATGTTTCATTAGAAGTTAAGAGTTTTTGGGCAGATGTAACACCTAGCCTAAATATTCATGCTTTTACTAATCTAGAGATATTAGAACTAGCTACGAGAATTAAAAATCTTGACTTAATAAAACTATGCGCTGAGAGTAGAGTGGCAACTGGTGCAGGACTTGATACAGTACTAAATATTAGAGAGGATGCTCTTTTGCATATTCCTGCTGGGATGGGATGCGCTGAAAGCACAGAAATTCTAATAAACCTAGGAGCAAATATCAACATTGCTAACAAATATCAATGGACGCCTTTACATTTTGCAACGAGATATGGCCATACTGAAACAGTTAGGCTACTAGTCAATCGAAAGGCAGATTTAAGCTTAACGACATCTGATCAAAGTACTGCTCTTGATATTGCAACAAAGCATAGCCAAAGGGCAATAATAGAAATACTTAGCCATGCGGAAGCTATATAAAATTTCCATGAGTGAGTATAAATTTGGATACTTAAATATATCTATAACTTACTCATGCTTTTCTAGTCTGGTAAAAAACCACCAACTTGTGCATTCCACAAAGCTTTGTATATACCTTTTTGACTAAGCAGCTCAATATGAGTACCATTTTCGATAATCTTACCTTGGTCAAAAACAAGAATACGATCCATATGCAAAAGAGTAGAGAGGCGATGCGCTATTACAATTGTTGTAGATTTTGTAGTGTCTAAAATATTGTTGAGTGATTGTTGGATAAGGATCTCGGTTGGAGTATCAAGTGCACTAGTTGCTTCATCTAAAATAAGTATTGGCGAATTTTTTAAGATGGCTCTTGCAATTGCAATTCGCTGTCTTTGACCGCCGCTAATTTTTATTCCTCTTTCTCCAACAATGGAATGATAACCGAGAGGCATTTTTTCGATATCGTCATGAATTCTAGCTTTTTTACATGCATCTTCAATCTCTTGATAAGACGCATCATATTTAGCTATTTGTAAGTTTTCTAAAATGCTCCGATGAAACATACTAATATCTTGGGGGATCACAGAGATATTACTTCTCAGAGACTCCTCTGTTACTTTTGCAATATCGATGTTATCTACTAAAATACGACCGCACTGTAGACTAAAGTATTTTAACAAACATTTGATTAGCGTAGTCTTACCTGCGCCTGAGATTCCAACGATCCCAATTTTTTCTCCAGATTTGATATCTAGATTTAGATTTTCAAAGATGTTATGACTACTATCGTAACTAAATGTTACATTTTCATATTTAATATCACCCTTAATCAAAGGCATTGTGATGGCATCAAATGAATCCGTTGCATTTGATGGTGTATTAACATAGCTATAAGATGCTTTAAGTGTAGCAATTTTAGGATTAATAGAAAATAAGATATTTTCTAGTAAGCTTTCAAGCTCTCTATGAATAGTAAGGGTAATCATAGAGATAAAACCAAAATCACCAGCCGTGATTTGTTTACTTTTATACAAATATGCTAATAACCATATTTGTATTCCACCCATAATAATAATTAGTATCGTGTCCGTCATATCCACATAATAGGCGTCATACTGTCTTGTTTTTTTATCTAGGATGCTCCATTTTTTTATGGCAGGCAATAGCTTTAACTTTAGTTCAGCAAATATATTGCCAATAATTTTAATTCCAAATACATTAGCAACGGAGTCATTTATGATACCAACTGTTTCCTGACGTGCGCTTATACATTGCTCCTGCAGTTTTAGCTGCTTTTTAAGCAAAGGTGATAATAAAAAGATATAAACAATAATAAAAACTATCAAAACTCCTGCTGTCAGATAGTGAACAGTAAAGAGAAAGATTACACTTATTGCAATAATGGCAAAGCTAGCAAGCGATCGATAGATAAAAGTAATTAGCATCATAATACTATCTTGAAAATCGTTGATTTTACTCGAAATTTCACCAGATAAATGAAAATCAAACCAGTGCAGGGAATGTTTCATGGTTTTTGTGTAAATGTTTTCTATAATCTCTGCAAGTATAGCAGGTCTATATTTGATATCAAATAACCTGCCAATAAAATATAACCCATGATACATTGCCTTATAAAAAACAAACAACAATAAAAGTAAAATTATGTCCGCCTCTGGCTCTTTAGCAATAATATCTATAATCTCTTTGATCTGATAGTTCATAAAAATATTAAATAGTCCTGCGCAAATAGCTATTAATGAAAGCGCTACTAAATAAACTTTGTATTTACTAACCAACGAATATAAGTATGTCTTTAATGCTAGGTTTTCATTCATATCTAAATTTATTTCTATGTAGCTATTTAATTACAGTATTCAGATTAAAAGTAACATACCTTTAATCCAAAATAAGCAACTTAAAAAATTTGTATAATTTAGTTAAAATTACCCTAATTGTTTTAGCTTTTTATCGTGGCAAATTGGCAACATTTGTCATAAGGTAGGTTATGTATAAAAAATTGCACCCTTTTCCTTTAATCAATTTTAAGATTTTTAAAAAATGGGAATTTAAGCTAAATCCTAAAAAAATGAACCCCGCAAAATAAAAACAGGAAGAATCTAAAAAACAGAGTTCACTTTAAATATTTTTTAGGTGTATCTTAATGAAAAAAATGTATCGAACTAACTTAAGAGATAATCATCGATACATCGGTGATGATACCATGCTATCCTAATCAGTCAATAGCTAAATCTTTACAATACTTTTTATAAATTATAGCTTGTTTTTCAGTTTCGCTATTTCTTCTAAGTTAAAACCAGTGACAGAAGCAATAAGTTTATCATCTATTTTCTGTTTCAACATATTAAGAGCTGTTTTTTCAACACCTTTAGCCTCACCCCTAGCCTCAGCGGAGATTATATAATCACGACCTTTCATAGAATCCATGACGTAGCTATCGTAAACCTCTCTTTCCTGATTGGTCATTTTTAATATACTTAAACGCTGTGCTACTTTCTGCATGTAAGGAGACTTAAAATCCTCTTTTACTTCAGAGTGCTTCATTAAATATAACCATTCGTCAATTTCCTCTTTTATTACGTCATCAAACAAAGGAATTGAAACAATAAAATATTCAGGGAAGATGTTGTGAGCATCGAACGTATGCATTGCTCTATCTATTAAGTGAACATCTACAGGATGCGTATGGTCTATCTCATGAAATATTACCTTACCGTGATGTAGTGGCGCTTTGGTATTTTCAAAAGGGAAGTATAGCAGATTTATATGAAATACCTTCTTAATTTGTAAGTAATCCTGATTTGCCCCGAGATTATCAACGATTAGCCTTGAGGTATTAAATACGGCTTTGTTCAGAAAAAGATCAGTATAAGCACGATCAATCTCAACTATATAGTTATTACCCTGTTCGTCTTCAACTATAACATCTGCTATACTTCTTTTTAAATATCTACTTTCTTTATTGCTTTCGCCGTCAAGTAAGGCCTTAATCTTAACCGGTTTATACCCTTCTGATGTAAGCAGAGCTGAGATAAACCCTTCGACTATTTCATAATCGCCTTTATCTTTTAGAAGATATTTGATAGCGTAATCAAAGCTAATTAGCGGTTTTTCCATATTAATAATAATTTAAAGAGATAGCTTAACACCAACTAGAGCTACAGTACCTTTTACCTTTCTTGCCTTTAAATTAGGATAAAACTCAGGCTTACCTTTGAGAGTATAAGCATGGATTTCAGCATAAGGCTTTAGTCCCGGTGCAAGTATATGACTTACAGCTAGTTTTACCGAGTTTACTTTATTTTTAAACTGCTCTGAGGCAAAATACGATAATGAAGTTGTCGTAGCTTTATTATAAGTATAGGCAATACCGGCATTATAGTATTGAGACTTACGGTTACTTTTATGCAATTCTTTAGTAGTTAAACTATTTCCAAAAGAGCTGTAGCAGGCATTATACTTAAAATCACCAACCTTTAATTCCCCGCCAATATTATAACTTTTTAAATCACTTAATTTATACTCCAGTGGATTCTTATCGTCTTTATTAGCAAATTTCTTGATTTTACCTACAGATTTGCCGTATTCACCGGTTAGAGCCAGTTTTAATTCTACTTCTTCCGTTAGTTTCTGTTCAAGTACTATCCCACTAGTAATAGCATCTTTAACTGATCTATCGATTTCAAACCTATCTATAGCAGGCTCTCCTACGGCATATTTTTTTATTCCGTCTGATTTATCTGATGGTTTCTCTACCCCGGTATTAGCAGAATCAGGAGTATATGATATACCAAGCCTGATTTTACTGGAATCGGTTAAATCAAACTTAGGAGTATAATAATTTATTGTTCTTGGCGGTTCACTACTATAAGTGGCAGAATCCATACTTGCAATTATTTGGTCACCAAGGAAAGACCCTTCCGAAGTCAAAAATGAGGGTACAGCTTTTGTGCTTTGTTTTAGGTAATCTATCCCGGTTTTGATGTATTTTGTCGGTATGGATCCATCACTTATCATCATATTCTTAGCAGCAGGAATAGGTGAACCGGCTTCAATCCGACCAAACTCATGTTCTAAAAATACGTATGAACCATTATAATCCTTGTTAACTTTTCTTTTAGTTGTAGGCACTAGTATGATCTTAGCACCATAAGTAATGTCATCAGTAGTATTTGATATGGCAGCAAATAGAGCCGTATCGTTATAAAAAGCAAAACCTCTTTTATTAGCTGATATATTCTTCTCTGAGCCTTTTAGTTTACCCTGATTGCTAAATCCACTTTCAAAGGCAGCATAGGCTCCAAGTTTTATATTTAAATCCGATACCACAGGCAATGGATCGCCGGCTAATGCCGTGCTACTTGCAAGTAAGCCTGCTAATAAAACAACTGATGCTTTTTTTATTACCATATCTTTCCTCTTATATTCATTACTCTTAATTTTCTAAAAATACAGATGGATTATAACATACAATCCCTTACCTCTAAACTAAAAAAGTACGAGAAAATCAAGATTAAAAAGGAGTGTGTTATAATTATTTTAAGTAAAGGAAATAGTTAACGCATATGAAGCGTAAGTCCGATCATATAAATTCGTCTCTGCTTGATCCTGCTTTAATGTCTACATTCGAGCAGAGTTACTTGGATGAATTATTTAAAGTACAGGAACAAGTAGCAAGTAGCGAGGGCTCTTTATATGAATTCTTTAAATCGAGCTGGCCTTATATTGAAGGTAACATGCCTTATGTTGATAGCTGGCATATTGAGGCTATAGCTGAACATCTAGAGGCGGTTTACGCACGCCAAATAAAGAAGCTGATCATTAATGTTCCGCCCCGCACTGGTAAGACCAATTTAATATCGGTAGCTTTTCCTGCATGGGTATGGATACATAACCCTAGTGAGCGGTTTTTAACTGTTTCCTGCGTTAATTCCTTAAGTCTTGAGCATGCACAGAAAAACAGATCATTACTCGAAAGTAACTGGTATCAGGATAATTGGGGATATAGATTCCCTCTTCTAAAAGACCAGAACGTTAAAAGCTTTTTCCAGAATACCAAAACAGGATATAGACAATCAACGAGCGTAGTATCTAAAACTGTCGGTAAAGGCGGTTCAATTATTATCATTGATGACCCTAATGACCCAGGGGACTTATCTGAAATAAAACGTGAGAACGTAATTAACTGGTGGACGCAAAGAATGTCTACCCGTTCAAATAACCCTGCTAATGACTGCCGAATAGTTGTCCAACAAAGAACGCATGAGAATGATTTAACCGGTTATATCAGAAAGAACGACAGCGAGGGTGATTGGGTAGAATTAGTGCTGCCGCTAGAATTTGAAGAAAAGCGCAAGTGTATTACAGTTCCTCTTGGCATAGATCAGATTATTTGGGAAGACCCTAGAAGCCGCGAGGGAGAAGTGCTAAGTAGCTTACGCTTTGGCGAGAAGCAGGTAAATGAGTTAAAAAAGTTACTTGGTTCTTATGGTTATGCTGGGCAGTGCCAGCAAAGACCATCTCCAATTGGCGGTGGAATAATCAAGAAAAAATGGTTTAAGTTCTGGACTAGCCCGATTAAGCCTAAATTTGATTACATATTGCAAAGCTGGGATACGGCAATTTCCGATGAACCAACAGCTGCATATTCTGCCTGTACTACGTGGGGAGTATGGGGCGAGAAATCCGAGGATGAGTTATTTAGGATGATGCTACTCTCTAGTTGGCGGGGTCGTGTAGGATATCCGGAGCTCCGAAGCAGGGCTCAGCGCTTAGCTAAAGATTATAAGGATATAGGGGAGCATAAGAACCCAATGCCTGCTCAAAGAAGCGTGGATATTTGCCTTATTGAGGCAAAGGCAACAGGTGATCCTTTAATACGTGATTTAAGGCTTGGAGGAGTTCCTGCTAGAGGCTACACCCCAAAAGGCGATAAGAATGCAAGAGTCCAGAGAGCAGCACCTCTTATTGAGTGCGGACTTATTTATTTACCGACTGAAGAGAAAAACCCTGAAAGACTAACTCCTATGGCCGAGGAGTTTTTAGAAACAGTGATAACTTTTCCAAACGGGGAATCAAAGGACTTGGTTGATTCGATGACGCAAACAATTTTATACCTCCGAGACTTTGATACTTTAATTCATACAAGTGATGTTAAGGAAGATGAGATCGTTACTAAACGCAAGAAATTATACTAATGGCAACAAGAAGGAAGCAAAAAGGAAAGACTAATCTTGATTTATCGGTGTCCAAGAGTTTTGAGCCTGATTCTCTAAACTTTGCTCAAGAAATGCCGATGGAAGAACAAATCCTACCACAAGAAACAGGTAGTTTAGATGAACCAGTTTTACCGGAAGAAGAAGCACTTATTTCCCTAGAAGATCAAATCTTATCACGTATAGATAACGAAGCGGAAGAATTAGCACCTCCGGATGCTACCTTTAATAGTAACTTTGCGGATGATATACCGGAAAGCGTCAGAGATAAAATCGCTGCTTACTTAGAAGAGGTAACAGAAAAAGATACAAAAAACCGCGCGCCCTGGCTTGATATAATTGAAAAAGCGAAAACTCTACTTGGCTTTAAAATTGAGGAAATACAAGACCCGAATAACGCAAGTACCCGTAAATCCAATTCTTCCACCTGCAATGCTGCCCAGGTTAAGACTTACGATACGACATTCTCCAGCAGCGTGCTCAGGCTCTGGGCAACTCTTCGCTCCGAGTTACTTCCATCAACCGGTCCTGTAGGATTTAAAATACCTTCATATTTTGATCGCCCTCTTAATGAGAATGAATCAAATCGTCTAACTCCTAATGAAGATTACGAATTAAAAGGCGAGATGGTTAGGGATGCTTTAAATGAGTACTTAACAGTAGAAGATAAGGGTTTTTATCCAGACTACGATCGGTTCTTATTGTACTTAATTTTATATGGGTGTGTATTTCGTAAAATCTACTATGACTCTATTACAGGTAAGCCCTTGAGTAGGTTTATTATGCCAGAGGACTTTTTATTTGATAATAACTGCTCAAGTATTACCGAATCAAATCGTCTAACTCATATTAGGTATCTCTCTAAAAGAGAAATCCTTTTTAACATGCAAAGCGGGATATTTTCAAAAGTTGATCTTGATTACCTAGATAGCGTAGGAAGCAGCGATGGAGAAGAAGCAACGGACGATTTGAAACCAAAACAGGTAGACCCAACGAATTCCCGTTTTCCTTTTTATGAGACGCACGAATATCTGGTTTTGAATGATTTTTTTGACAATAACAATGCATCTGAAGACTATAGTATCCCACTACCTTACGTTATTACCAGATGCGGCAGCAGTAATCAGATCGTATCACTTACGCCAAACTGGGATGAAAACGATCCAACTAAAACAAGGATTAACTGCTTCATTCATTATAATTTATTCCCCGGGTTTGATGTTTTTGGACTGGGGCTTGCTCAAATACTTGGCTCTAATTCAAAGAGCTTAACTTCCATGCAGCAAATGGCAATTGATGCAGCTATTTTCCAGAATTTCCCAGGAGGAATGAAGGCTAAGGGAATAAAAACTACTAATAATGATTTGAATATATTACCTGGTCAATTCGTAACTGTTGAAACAGGGAATTTGTCCTTGCGTGATTCAATCATGCCTCTTCCTTATAACGGACCATCGCCGGCTTTGCTTGAATATATTAACCGGATAACTGCTCAGACACAGGAGCTGGCATCTGCAACAGAGATGGGACTTACTGAAAATAATCAGAATACGCCTGTCGGTACTACGATTGCCTTGCTTGAAGTATCCAATCGGATGCAATCGGCAATAATGAGAACAGTCCATAGTAGCTTTAGCGCCGAGTTACAGCTCTTTTATAAAATGTTCAATCTTAGCACGCTACCTCTAGATAAAGAAAGTTTAAAGGTCATTCCCGTATCTGATCCATCAGTTGAATCTTCTACGCAGAGAATAATCAAGGCAGAGAGTATTTTAAAGTTAGCTAGCAGCAATCCTGAGCTACATAACATGCGAGAAGTATATTTAAAAGTATATCAGGCACTCGGAGTTGGCGACATTGATAAGATACTACTTCCCGAACCAGCACCGCAAGAACAGCAGGAACAACAACCTATAGACCCTGCTCTACAGGTACAGATTGCCGATATTGAGCAGCGAAAACTCGAAGTCGAATCAAAAGAACGGCTAGCTCACTTAAATATTGAAGCTGATGGGTATAAGACTCAGATGAGTATCGAGCTCGATAAGGAAAAACTGGAACAAGAAAAGTATTTAGCTGAATTAAAAGTTAATGAACAACAACAACTTGCCGAGCAGAAATATCAAATTGAACTTTTAAAACTCCAGTTAAACGAGAAGGAAAAAGTAATAGATACGCTAACTAAAGAGCAAGAAATAACACGTGCAAACGAGCTTGAATTACTAAAGCTGGAATACAAAGCAAAAGAAGCTGAGTTAAAGGCACAAGTAGAAGCTCTAAGATCGGAAACATCATCCACACCAGAAAAAGAGGAGGTCATTTATGGATAGACAGAAAAGAGAGTTAGCTACTCGCCAAATGCAGGAAAGGGCTAAAGAGCGAAGCGAAAGCTGCAACAAATATGCTGCCGGCGGCGCTGCTAAAATTAGAAAAGACGTAGCTACAAAAAGCGGTAAGGTAGTAAAACCTAGAAATATGGGGAGGAGTGGTAAATGAACCGAAATAACATTTATAGCCGAGGCTCTTTTACCTCCGGCTTTATAGGAAGTATTGAGTCTGAGATTGATAGATACAGGCGTATTTTAAGTCATCCAAAATCAATTTCTACGCTAGAGGATTACAAATATCATGTGGGATTAATTGAGGGACTTGAGAGTTCTCTTGAACTCTTTAACAGGCACATAATAGAGGTAAATAACAATGATTAACCATGAAATAGCCAATTACAAACCGGAAGATTTTAAAACCAAAGGCATTGATCTGGAAGCTTTTAATAAGGAAGCAATGATAGAGAGATTTAAAGAGGTGTCAGTCACCGGAATCAATGTATTAATTCTTATTTACAAACCTCCGCTAGAGGAGGTTACAAGAGGAGGAGTTATCATTCCGCAAACTGCTGTAAAAGACGACCTAGAATATAACTCAATGGTCGGGATGGTATTAAAGCTTGGTCCCGATTGCTATCAGGGCGATCAGTTTCCAAGTGGTCCTTACGTCAAAGCTGGAGACTGGGTCATATTCCCCCGTGGTTCATCTCTGCAGTCAAAATATGAGGGTGAGCCGATAATTATGGTAGAGGATTTTAAAATCAAGCTGCTAGTCGATAATCCATCAAAAGTATCAAGGTAAGAATATGTTTAAAATAGATATTGAAAATACAAGCGACTTAAACGCTGCTATTCCTCCTTTAAAAGAAGCGACTGAAAATAAAGATTCAAAGAATGAAGCTAGCGAGGCAGAAGTAGAAACTAAAGACTTAGGGCAAGATACTCAAGGTGTAGATAGTAGCGATGATAAAAGCGATATTTCCGCAGATGTTTCCGAAAAAGAAGAAAAACCTGCTAAAACCTCTGCTCCTGACAAAGATAAGGAAAAATACTGGTCTAAATTAAAAAAAGAACGTGAAGAAAAGGTAAAGCTTGCCGAGCAGTTAGAGCAGTTACAGCAAGAAAAACTGCAAATGGAACAAATGCTCAGCCAAGCTATTAATACCGGTTCTACCCATTATAAGAACAATGTAGCTAGTGAACTTGAAATGGCTCAGGCAAGATTGCAGTTAGCACTGGAAAACGGGGATGCTGCTGGAGTTAGCAGAGCTACTGCGGATATTTCAAAGGCGACCCATGCCTTAAATGAGGCATCTAGAATAGCCAGTTTTCCTAAAGAAGAATACTCACCAGAGCATCTAAATCAGGTTCGAGCTAGGGAATATGAAGATAGGTTATATAGCTGGCTTGAAAGTAATCCTGAAGTAGATAGAAACGCCCCCGAGTATGATGAGAAGCTAACGGCGTCAGTATTATCCTTTATTACCAAACTGGATCGTAAATACCAGACCGGAGGAAAGGAACATCTAATAGGCGGAAGCGGTTATTACGGCATGATAGATGAGTATATTGATAATCTAAAAGCACAGGATACGGCTAGTCTTCCTGCCAAACATTTTGGAGCAGTTCGAAGCCGCGCTCCACGAGAATCAATACCAGATCCAAAAACAAGGGAATTAAGCGATAGAGAGAAAAAGGCAGCTCTTGCTTTTGGTATGTCTTACGAGAGGTACCGGGAGCTTCTAGATCAACGTAACAAAGAAATGAGGTCAAAAAATGGCAATTAAATATAAACAAGACAAAAATAATGAGTTTAAGTCCGTAGATAGAGATATTAGGGAACATGATCTTGAAAACAATGATTTTGATTTGATGTTCACCGATTCAACCTGTCCTTTTAAAGCTTTAATTGATGAGATAAAACAACCGGGCGAGGAATATTACTTTGCCTTTAATAGCCCTGAGCGCATTAACAGGTTACTGGCAAAGAAGTGGTATATCGTATCTCCTGATAGGCTTAAAAACAAACGTACTTATAGAGGAGACTTAAGATCGGAAAATGATTGTATTACTACCGGTGATACTATTGTTTTAGCACGTGATGAACGCTACGGGCTAAAAGAGCAGCAATATTATGAACAAAAAGCCGTAAGAGTAATGCGAGATACTTTGCAAAAAGTACAGACCGATATCTACAATCCGGTCATGCCGTTTTCTGATAGAGTAATGTAGAAGAATATCATGTCATATTCTAAAATCATACTTAATAGCGATATTAAACTATCCTGGCCTTATCCCCGCACTGAAGGGGAGATTGCTAGTGACATTAATAATGTAATTTCTGAAAATGATGCATATACAATTACTTTGCCGCCTGCCAATACTGTAGAAACCGGTACTAGCTTGTTGTTTAATAATGTCGGGAGCTATGATTTTACTTTATTAGATAATGCAGGTAACCCGATTGGAACTGTACTAGTTCCCGGGGAAGTTAGGCAGATATATTTAACCGAGAATTTAACCGTTGCAGGAAGTTGGAATGTAATACCTTTTGGTGGGGGAACAAGTGGAATTATTACGTTTTCAGCGGAATCGGATAATAATTCGTTAAATATTACAAATTCAACTGTTACTCCTCCGACCGGTAACATTATTTTTAAAATTGCCGATTCGTTGAATAATTTAAATAACCTGGCTACTCAGGTACAGAATGGATTTTTAGTAATAACCGGTAATACTCCATTAAGTTTTGTAACTCGAAAAATAGGAGGCAGCTCTAATATAAATGTACAAAGCGGTGATGGGGAAACAAATGATGTAATTATTAATTTAGCCGATTCTCTAGTAGGATTATCCAGTATTAATGTAGGTAATCTCTTAATATCTGTAAATACTATTACCACGGCAAGCGGTGATCAGGACATTAACCTCGCTACTGTAGATAATGGAGTAATCAATTTAAACAGTACTCAAATTGATAATATCGGTAATATGACAATACCGGGGAAGATTATAAATCCTGCTACTGCTAAAGCTTATTGTTTCTTTTATGATAATAACGCCCCGACTAATAATATCCAGATAGAGAGCAGCTTTAATATAGCATCGGTTAGCGGAGCAAATGGGTCTTATGTTGTAAAGTTTGCTACTCCTTTTCCTGATGGTAACTACGCAGTATTAACGACACTTAGCAGAGGAACGGAAGTCATAGCGCCGTTTCAGGTGTTCTTTAGGTCTAGATCTGCTACTGAATTTATTATTTTTACAACCGACACACTCGGTAATTTACTTCCTGTACTTGATGGCGTATCCGTAGTGGTATTTGGTAGTTAATTTTTAAAGAATTTAATCGAGAGAATATTTTATGTATGAATATCAAATAGAAGAAATATTTTTACACTCAGAGGGTTATGTAGAAGTTAAAGTTTCTTTAGACATTGAAAGAAAATACAAAATAATATTAAAGTTTACGAAGGGCTTTATTGAGAATCTTATTCTAGGTGTTGCTTCGGAAGAAGAGGTAAAAAGCAAACTAGAAAATTTATTGCTCAAGAAAGATAAATTTTTATTAATTAGATTAGTTAGACTAGCACTTGGACATCCAATTATAAAAAAACAGTTGCGAACCGATCAAAACGGGGTCTTCAGTATTGATTTTAAAAAATGGCAACAAATAATGGATAGGATAGAACAAGAAGAGCTTGAAGCAATACTCGCTCAAGGCTTAGAAGATAATATAAGCTAAATCTAAAATAGTAGTACGATTTGCAAAAGTAACAGTCTTTTTGCTATAATATAATTAGGTAAAAAAAAGTCATAACCGGACTTAAAAAGGTTTCCGTCATTGCTAGACGTTAAAAGGCGTAGTTTGTAGCTAAATCTTTTTCTAAAAAAGCTACCTCTGTCATCGCAAGACACAAAAAGGCTAGTTTTGAAACTTATCTATAACAAAGTTTATCGTCATAACTAGACGTTAAAAGGTCTCCTGAGCTTGAATTAGCTTATCTTTTTTTAAATTTAAAATATTTACGTTTTTTAATAATTAACAATATATGAGGAAATTATGTCTAACGGCATTAATAGACCTTATGGTTTGGAAGTAGTTCAGTCTCAAATAGGAAACGGCGGAACACAAAAACTAGGTCAATACTTTATTTACGCATCCGCTGACGGCTTAACCACGCAGCCAAACAGTATTTTTCAAGGTGATCCCGTTAAATTTGTCAGTAACCCTGGTCTTGCTGTCATGGCAGGAACAATAGCACCACAAAAGTTATCAGCTCCAACAAACGGAACACAGGTACAAGCTGTTGCAACAGCAGACGCTGATGCTTTCCTTGGGGTGTTCATAAGCTGCGCTTATACTGATGCAAATACTGGTATACTTGTTGAATCTGATTACTGGCCGGGTGGTAGAGCAGTAAAAGCCGGCACACCTATTATTGCATATGTCAATGATGATCCAATGGCAGTATTTAGGGTGCAGGTATCAAGTTCTGTAGCAGCCGCTACAGGAATTACTTTTTTAGCAACCGGGCTTGGTCTTAATGCCAGTTTATCAGTGGCAGGAATAACCTTCACGGATGCTACTGCTATCGCTGGTGGTCAAAACCCCCGCAGCGGCAGTAATATATACGGCTCTGTTTACTATCTCGATGGCTCAACTTACTCAGCTACTACAGCTACCTTAGACGTAAAAATTATTGGAATTGATCCTGTAATTACCGGTAACGCAAATCCTACAGGATTAGTACCGGGAGTAAATATGCCATTTACTAACCTACTAGTTAAATTTAACAAGCATATGTACGGATCAAGCGGCGTAGCAGGTCCAACAGCCGGAGCATAGGAGTATAAGGTTATGTCCATAATAACAAGCGGCAATATGCCGTCTCTTTTAAAGGAAGGATTATACCTACCGAAAGAGAAGAAAAAAACACCTGTTAAGGCAGGATCAGTAAAGAAAACTAAAACTAAAAATAAAGGTAATTAATTATGTCTATTATAACAACCGGTGATATTCCAAGTCTGCTTTGGCCGGGTCTTTATGAGGTAAAATCTCAGTATGATCGGTTTAAGGGGGAATATACCAAAATCTATGAACAGGCTAATTCTGTCAAACATACTGAAAGGTTGGTTGATATTAGAGGAACAGGCTACGCTCTTGAGAAAACCCAAGGTGCTCCTATTAAAATGGATAGCATGGCTGAGCGATTTATTTATGAATTTGTCCATCGGGAATTTGCCCTCGGTTTTCAGATTACTAATATTGCCATGGAAGATGATCTTTATGCCGATCAGTTCTTTAATGGTACTAAATCGCTTACTACTTCCTATGAACAAACCAGAGAAGTAGTAGCCATGAACCCTTTTAACCAGGCATTTAACGTAGCAGCGGCTCAAGCCAACGGACAACCTCTCTGCTCTGGTTCTCAGCCTTACGACGGCGGTGTTTATTCTAACCGCGTCGGGGCATATAACGGCGTTAATGTTAATGTCGACTTTAGTGAGGCAGGCGTTGAACAGGCAGTAATTCTTGCTGGTAAAGTGAAAGATCAGGCAGGACTGCTAATTAATGCTCAAATTGAGAGATTGTTACTTCCACAAGATTTAATGTTCTCAGGTTGCAGGTTACTTGAATCTGTATTTAGAACAGGAACGGCTAATAACGATATAAACGCACTTTATAACATGAAAGCTATTCCACAAGGTTATGAAGTAAGCCATTTCTTAACAAATCCTAGCAACTGGTTTGGATTAACTAACGTTAAGGGAAGTCGTAAGCATTTCGTAAGACGTCCGCTTAAAGTAAACGTTACAACCGATCCCGTAACTGAAACCATGTCAGTACTTGCATCTGGTCGTTATTCTTTTGGTATGTTTACTCCTCTTGGAGTAATTGGCGCACAAGGTTCTACAGCTTAAACCTACAGGGATAAGTTTTAAAAATCTGTTAAAAAAAGAGGCACTAACTGAAAATAACTAGCTAGTGCTTCATACAATATAAATAAAAGGATAAATTATGTCTCAATTTTATGAATATAATTGGCCTGCTCCCATAGCAAACGGAATATCGCTTTTTCAAACTACAACTGCAAATACTCCGCTGCTGTTAAATGGTTCTTATGTTAACAAAATCACAAGAATAGTTAATTTTATTGATTTCGGTATTGTTCCAAGAATTACTCTTAATTCAGCAGCAAATCTTTCTGGTATTAATTTTCTTATTACTGGTTATCAGAATGGGGTTTTTATTAGTGAAACTTTAGCAGGACCAAATAATGCAACAGTTACAAGCGTCAACTGCTTTGATAGTGTGGTGCAGATAATTCCAAACACCACTAACGCTTCTACTGTTCAAGTCGGCGTTGCTTCTGTTGGGTATTTTCCAATGATTCTATTAAATACCGCTAAGACCAATACTTCTTCTATAAGCTATGCCTTAAATATCGTAGCAGCAACAGCTAACCCTGCTACTTATCAGGTATTTTTATCGCTAAAGAATAACTTAGGCTTAGGAAAATATGATGATTTAACGTCCCCAGCTAATGGTAATTTTGTTGCTTCTGCCGCTGCTGCTACTGCGTCTGCATTAATACAGTATAATTCTTTAGCTTCCAATTTACTCATTAAAATTGGTACTAATGCAAGTAATTCAGTTCTTAAAGCTCAATTCCTACAATTGTAACTAAAAAGGAAGATAAAATGCCGGCAACTAGTGGAAGTTATAGTTTTAATAGCATAAAAGGAGAGCTGATTATCAGAAAGGCTTATGAGTTAATCGGTATGCCTCTTAGCATGGTAACTGCCGAGCAATATAATTCAGCACTTAATATTATCAATTTTATTTTAAGCGATTGGACTAACTCCAATGTTAACTTATGGACATTAAAGCTAAATCCTGTTTTTTTAACCCCTGGACAATCATCCTACCCTCTGCCAAGCAACATTACTAAAATATTTCAGGTATTCTTAAGAAGCAACGTAAGACAATTAAATGGAACACCGCAATCAAATACCGCAAATACTTATGATGGAAACGGTGGAGGAATTGCTGCTTATGCTTTTGATGGTAATCCACTGACAAGATGTACACAAGACGTTCAAAACGGCAATATTTCTTATGATTATGGACTGGGAGTTACAAAACAAATCAGCATTATCGGCATTCAAAGTTATGTTTCTAATCGTCCATATAGCTTAGTTTTAGAAGCATCACAGGATACGATAAATTGGTTTCCTGTTTTTACTCCTCCTCCATTATATCCATATCAAGCACATGTAATTTCATGGTTTTATGTACCTGATCCAATTTATGCAAGGGCATATAGAATTAAAGAAACAGGAGGATACACACTCGATATTGAAGAAATTTATTTTAATAGTATAAGCCAGGATACTACCATGAGCGAGGTATCCAGATATGAATATTTAACCTATCCCAATAAATCGCAAATCGGCAGACCTACTATTTACTACGTTGATTACCAGCGGACTCCATCCCTGTATATATGGCAGACTGCTGCTCCAATGTATAATTTAATAATGTATAGCGGTCAAAGTAGTATAGAAACGCTAGAGAATTACACGCAAAGCGTAGATATCCCCTCATATTTTTATACTCCTCTAATATATGGACTCGCTAGCATGCTAGCAGCACAATACGCTCCTGAAAAAGAAGAAGGCTTAAAAATTAGATATCAGGAAACTTTAAATCCGGCAGTGATTAATAATACAACGGAAGTACCGCTTAAACTGGAGGTATATGGCAACTAGCTTAAAAGTGATCCCTGTAAATACGCAAATGGGAGATTACGTTAGAAAGAACATAATTGAACCTATTGGAACTTGCGATTATTCAGGGTTTCCCTTTAGCAGGTCTGATCTAGTTAAGCAATATGAATGGCGAGGGAATCAGTTAGTCTGGACAGGAGCAATAGTCGGGCGTCCTTTTGTTGATGAGCCAAACGAGCAGAATAGACCACCGCAAATAAAAGGTGATCCGAAAGCCGTACAAAATCCTCGCCCATTTGGGATAGAGACACCTCAAGGTCCTGAGGCAATTGGTAATAGTTCGCCTGTTATTTTAGAAGATATCAACTTTACAAGTGATGATATCCCTCCTGTTTTACCTGATTTTGCCGGCCAGAGTGTTAGCAATATAGACGCACGAGAGCGTTTGGAATCGTTGCACCAAATTAAGTTCTAAAGTAATGGCTAATAATTTTAATCCTGGTTTTGATAGAGAAAAAGCAGCTTTTATAGCACTGGCTAATAGAGGCGAAGGATTAACCCCAATTAACTATTTATATGCAAAAGAGGCTAGTTTTGAAAGTATTTTGTCTCCTGTTATTACCGGCGGGACTGCTGAGCTTTATACAATATATGCAACCGGCATTAACTCTGCCAGCATCACTAATACTGAAGATATTATTACTAATAGGCTAAAATGGAGTAATCCCTCTAATGATTGTTATGTTGGCTTTACTGCCGGTAATCTAACTCAAAACACCATCTGGAGATTACCGCTACAGGATGGAACTGACGGGCAGGTAATAGCAACAAACGGCACCGGTACTCTATCATTTATAGATATTACAAGCCACGCAGCTCCAAGTGATGCTACTTACATAATTAGAACTGCAAATACTAATTTACCTGAAGCACAGGTTTTAGAAGAACTTGGTACAGGAATGGCCAAGATTGTTGCTGATGGTGCTTTTGCTATTGCTATCGCCGGTGAGGATTATGCTACTACCGAGCAATTAGAAGAAATAAAGCAACAATGCCAGGAGTATGCAGAGCAAGCTGCTACTTCAGCGGAGGAAGCAGCGACCTCAGCAGGTGAGGCGGCAACGAGTGCCGGTGAAGCTACGGGAGCAGCAGGAGAAGCCACCGCCGCTGCCGGTGAAGCTAGTGCTTCAGCAGGGGCAGCTGGAATATCGGCAGGAGCTGCGGCAGCTTCAGCACTTGCTGCTGGACTTTCAGCAGGTAGTGCGTCAAGTTCTGCATCCGATGCTTCTTCTAGTGCCTCTGATGCCAGTCATTCTGCTGGCAGCGCAAGTGGGTCGGCGACTAATGCAGCAAATAGTGCAACTGCGGCTCAAGACTACTTAAATACCCTGTTAAATACCGGATTAACCTTGCTGGGAGATGTAACCGGTAACGGGTTATTAAGTACGCCGATTGTTACGACATTTAAACCTAATCCCATATTTAGCGGTAATGGCTCAATGACTATGCCTGCAGGTAACAGCATGCAAAGACCGACTACCCTAATCCCCGGAATGATCAGGTTTAATACTTCACTTTGATTTTATGGTAAAATTTATTAATTATAGTAGGAGATTTAAAATGACTGATAACTTATTAAATGACAAGAATCTAAAAGCACCATTACCGACATCTACCGGAAAACCGGAAATTACAGATGGGACAAACTGGTTTACCCTTGCTACTGAAAACTGGGTTTTAAACACCATGGGTAGCGTGCCTGCAACTCTTGTAGCAACTACAGCTAATTTAACAGCTACTTATGCTAATGGTACTAGTGGGGTGGGAGCTACTTTAACTAATTCGGGAACTCAAAGCACGCTTGTTATTGATGGAGTTACTTTAGCTGCAGGTAACAGGGTTCTAGTTAAAGATCAGACAGCGGCCTTACAAAACGGAATATATACGGTAACTAATATCGGTTCTACTACAACTAACTGGGTATTAACAAGAGCTACCGACTTTGATTCCCCGTCCCAAATGGTTAGAGGCAAAGTGATTGACGTAATTAGCGGCACGGTAAATGCCATAACATCATGGATGCTTACTTCAACTGTTGCAACTGTCGGGACAGATAGCATTACCTTTGCTAAATTAGCTCAAAGTGGTATTACAAATATTTTAGGAACTACGAATCAAGTAATTGTTACCATTACTAATGGAGTTGCAACGATAAGTCTTAGTTCTAACCCTGTATTACCTGGCACTGCATCAGTTACTATTCCAACCGGAACAACCGTGCAGAGACCGACTACTCTAACTGCCGGAATGCTCAGATTTAACACCAGTCTCTAGGCGAGAAGTAAAATAGGTTTAAATAATGAAGCTTGAGTTTTTTGACGGAAGTAGCTGGTATAGCGTTGCTACTGAAAACTTTGTCAATACTAAGGTATTTGATATCAATTCAAATACCAGCGGCCAATTAAATATCAATCGTTTAAATGGTTATCCGGCAAATAGTTCTCTTTATTTAAGAGGCGATGGTACTTGGAATGCTCCTAGTTTTTCTAATTTAATAACGACAAGTAGTATTAGTTATGAAATAACAATAAATAATACTAACGCAAGTAGCACTGATACCGGTTTATTAGTACAAAATAATGGTACTGATGCTGTTAATTTTGGCTTTAATAATAGTACAAATGAAGCCTATGTATGGGCTTATGGTAGTTCAACTTTAAAATTCGGTACAAATGCTATAAAAAGAATGCAACTTCTTAATAATGGCACTTTAGATTTACTTACCAATAATTTAATAACTACCGGCACTATCAACGCTCAAACCGGAACATTAATTGCCAATAACCTCGCTGCTTATAATTCAGGGGTAATTGTTTGTGGACACGCCCTTAGTGTGCAGGACACCGGTACTTATAAACCTTATAATGGGAGTTATGGTTATTTAAATGCTTCCGGAAGTGTTGGTACATCTACAGGGCAGAATCCATATTCGATTAACTGCAATAATAGAGTCAAGGCTTCCGAGTTTAATGCCGTTTCTTCCATTAAAACCAAAAATATTGAATCTTCAGGCAAGTCCATAGAAGAGGAAGCATTAAAGATATTTAGTAATATACCTTTCTTTAAATATAGTTATAAAGATAAAATTAAAAATGGGGAAGGTAGCACTTTTGGTGTTATTGCCGAACCTTTAAAGGAAGTTTTACCTGATTATGTTCTAGAGGACAAAAGTTTTGTCCCTAACATATTACAGTCTTGCCTAATTAGACCGATAACGGAATATAGATATCAATTAGTATTTAAAGAAAAATTAACCAATATTGAAGGGAGTAAATTACAGTTAATTTTACTTAATAAATCAGTCGAAGTTGAGATTTTAAAAACCACCCCAAAACGATTAACCATTTCCTGCTCTGAAAAACTACCAAACAATGGATTTGCCTACGGCACTTTTGAAACCTGTCCATCAGTTACCAAGAATAAACTTTTTGAATTATCAATGGTGGTATTAAAAAACACCTTAAAACGTGTAGATATGCTTGAGAGAAAACTCAAACATCTACGATTCATTAATAACAATTAGGAGAATTAAAATGAATACAGCTCTAAAAGACATAAGTACTAACTTAAATGATTTAAAATTAATTACCAGTACACAAGTTGATCTATCCTATTTTAACAGCCTTGTAAGTAGCGTCTTTAGCGACCCGAGTATATATGCGAGTATCCAATCGGATGTTCAGTTCATTAATCAGATTGGAAGCCAGCTTTTTAACTATTTTACCGCTTCTGACCCAAATACTCAAAAAATATGGTATGTAGCATTGGCCTCAGGTTTAAATCAGTCAATTAATGATGCCAATAACCTAATTAGTAAAATTCCGCCCGAGAACCCCAAAGGATCTGATTTAACAACAGTTTTAAATATTTTTATAACTGATTGTCAGGCTATTTGTAAAATCATACCGCTTGATCATCATGAGGTAGCGGGCGCAGAACCGGAAGAATTGAATTAGTTAATAGAAATTATGCAAGTAATACGTATCTTATCTTTAGATGGAGGCGGTATTAGAGGGTTATTCTCTGCTACGTTTCTAGAGAATTTTTGTAATGATGCCGGAATTAAAGGTAATGAATTATGGAAATATTTTGATATTATTTGTGGAACTAGTATTGGTGGTATCCAGGGGATAGCTTACTCACTTGGTCTATCACCTACCGACGTTATTAATTTATTAACGACTAATGCAACGAGCATTTTTACTATTAGAGCAGGAGTGAACCCTTTGCAACCTCTTGGTCCAGCAGGGTCTGCTACTTTAGGTACTGTGCTGGCAGTTCCGGGAGTTGATCCTTATATCTACAATCAGCAACCTCTCCGAGATGCTTTAAGTCCTATTTTAGGGACTACTCGCATGTTTCAATTAAAAACTAATACTTTGATTACTGCTGTAGGGTTTCAAGGCGGAACTGGTCCTAGCACGGATAATGTTAATTTTCCATACGGCGATGTTACAAGTAGTCAGTACTACCAATTTTCTAATGTTTTAATTCCGAGTTTTACTACCGGGCAAAATTATACTTGTATTGATGTTGCTATTGCAACAGGTGCTGCGCCGGTATTTTTTCGTCCAACTCTGATTGGCGGGATGCCTGCTGATACCTTCTTCATTGATGGCGGTTTGTATCAAAACAACCCAACTAGCCTTGGTTATGCGTTCTCTAATATATTATTCCCACAGAACGTTAGCACTTGCATTCTTTCAGTCGGTACCGGATATTCTGATCCTGATATCGAAATAACGACAACATCAGGTAACCTAAAAGTAGCCCCTAATAATGGACTCGGGTTACTCGCTAATAGTTTAAATTTAACGCTAAATGGAGCAACGGACGCAGTAGAACTGCAATTTAAACTGATGTCTTTATACAAAGGTGCAACAAATAATCTATCTTACTACAGATTCCAACGTTTTCTCAAGGATCAGGAATTAAGTAAACTCGATAACCCAACACCAGAAGCTATAGCATATTTAAAATCTGAGTCAAACCTCCAATATGGACAGGACGCTATAAAGATACAGCAATTTATTCAAAAATGTAATTTTCAAAAATAATTCCGTTTATACGATTTTTAAGAGTTATAAGTACTTATATGTTATAATAAAAAAGAAATCTGACATGAGAGAGGTATTTTTGATAATTTACATCAAAATTACTTCTCTCATTTTAAAATTTTAGCACTCCAGTTTTTGGGTATCATTACAGATATGATAGAACCTTTAAGGATGCTTGATACTAGTTCTAACAGACTTTACACCTTTAACTTCTTTAGCAGCATTAACAATAGTATCAACATCGATTGCTCTATTAACAATACCGAATATATGTACTACTTGGTTGGTGGTTTCCACATGTAAATCGTAATCCGGCTCTAGCTTGTGATATATGTATAGATGCCTGATCTTACCTTTCACTTTAGCAGTAAGAATAGAATCATTAATAATAGATTTGCTTTCTTTTACTTTAAGATCAGTATCTATTACATCTACTACTTTATCAACACTTGAGGCAAGCTCTATTGCTTTATGTGCTTGTAAGTGGGTATCTACCCTGCCTTTAAGACTGACTATACCATCTTTAGTCGTTACTTCTATATCTTTAGGTATATCTTGCTCTTTGATTAACATAGCTTTTACTTCGGTTGTAATAGCTAGGTCATCTACACTAGATGCAAACGTCGGAGTTATAACAGCTGCTAATAAGACTAACAGTATTATATTAATTTTTCTAAATAACATTTCTTACTTTCAAATTTAATTACCTATTCTTAATTAAAGGACATAATAATCTGATCTGTCAACAGTTATGGTAAGTTCTATAATTAATTAAGTCCATTTTATATAATAATCAAAAATATAGATAATTATGTCTCATTATAAAAAATCATCAAAAATACCTTTCTCATGTCGGATTTGGCCTCTACTTGTAGAGATACCCAATTTATATGATTTTTAAGAGTTATAGATACTTATATGTTATAATAAAAAAGAAAAAGGAAACATATGGCAGACTTATCAAATATTACCGCTTTAAGTGGTCTTACTATTACCAGTGATCAAACTACAGGGACTAATAATCCTAATGCTACCTTTGCCGTTAGCAATGTTACTACAGCTCAGAGAGATTTATTACAAAACGTTACTCCTTACGTAGTAAATGGAGCAACAGTTAGAATAAAGGAAGGAACTATCATCTTTAATATCAGCGTTGATAAATTACAAATGTTTAGAAACGGAATATGGGAAAGTGTTACAACAAATATAAGTACTGCTACCGGAGTTGGGTTATCTTCATCTCCTTTTTCCATTCCGTCTGGCACAAGAGTAGCCGTTGAGGTAGCTGCTAATCAGGTAAACGGGTTTATATATAATGATACAACCAATAACCAAGTCAGAGGATATATCAATACCCAATGGATGACTTTATTTACGGTTGCTACGACTGCTACAGGAGTAGGTCTTACTAACGGAGCACCTTTTGTATATCCATCCGGGCCAAGGGGAAACGTTGAAGTTGCTGCCAACCAGGTAAATGGGTTCACTTATTTTGATGTTACCAACACAGTTCTTAGAACCTATAAAAATGCCTGGCAGACAATTACCTCAGCTTAAAAAGCTTATTAGTAAATGAATTACACTACTCTCTTTAACCAGATAATAGCTTATGCCAATAGAGGAGGTAGCATTGAATTTGCTGCCGCCATTCCCTATTTTATTGAGATGGGACAGCAAAAAATCTGGAAGGAGCTAAATACCACAGGTTTTCAAAAAACTACACAGCTTAAAAAGTTTCAGGTAAATAATGCCACTATTGAAAAACCTGCTGATTGGCAGGAAACTATCTCAATAATTTATGGTTCAGCAGATAACTTTTTTATAAATAACGTTGTCCTGTTTCCTAGAAGCTATGAGTTCTGTATAAATTACTGGCCAAATGTTAATTTAAGCGACGCGGCTAATCCTCCCCTCTTTTACTCAGATTATCAACCGGGACAAGAAAACGTAAGTCCTTATAAATATTATTTGATCGTTCCAACCCCGGATAAAGAATATAATTACCAAATAACCTACATAGGAAGACCTAATTTAATTACAAATGAGAATCAAACAAACATACTAACTGACTACTATCCTGATCTTCTATTCTATGCCGCCTTTTTAGAGGCTCTTATTTATTTAAAGGATGATCAGAGAATGCCCGTCTATACAAAATTATATCAGGAAAGCTTAACTGCTGCTAACAACCTGACAAAAGATCGTTATATTGATCGCAGCGTAAAAAGAGATGTAGGGTAATTTATGGCTACGCAAAAACAGATGTTTCCTATTACCTATAAGCCTGGAATACTCCGTGATGGTTCGCCTTTTCAAGGAAGTTACTCTACTGGCGGACAATGGGTCAGGTTTTTTAGAGGTCAACCCCAAAATATCGGTGGAATGAAAAATTATGTACTATATATACAGACTATACCTGAACTTCTACCGCCAAGCTCCACTCCAACCGCAGCTCTTATATACTATGATAGTGATGGGAATAAACACATTTTAGTCGGAGTTTCTCTTGTTACCCAGCAACATAAATATAGCCTAATAGATGCTACTTATAACAATATTGGCGGTCAAACCTTAACTTACTTTACAAAATTTCCTAATCCTACGAATACCTTGACACAATTTGTTGTAGTAACAAGCATCATTAATGCTATTCCAACAAAGGTAATATTGTGCTTAGGAATGAAAAACTACACAGATATTAACAGTAGCGAAGCAATTAGCGCTATTTTTGTGAAAAGGGAAATTGCAGTAGAAAATACAGCCTTCTATAAAACAACTTTTCCTGATTTTGTTTATCAGAAAGCAACAGGAGGAATGCTCTACGCGGGAAGTAGATTATTTTATTACGGCAATAACGGACTTGTTAGATGGTCATCGGTAGCACAAGAAAAATTCGGCAAGAAAACAAAGTTAAAACTTCCCTTCCTGTTTTTTGAAGATAAATATTCCATCAATATTAGCACCGATAAAGTAATCTACGGCGCAGAATGGCGAGGAGGAGCAAACTCGCCGACTATAATCTTCTGGACACTCGGCTCAGTTGTTCTTATTACCAATACTACAGGTAGCAATAATCAGGTCATTGATGATCCTGATGACCTTTCTTTTAGCAAAAAGGTATTATCAAGAGATAGCTCCATTCTATCTTCAAATAGCGTAGTTGAATATGACGGGATATTCTACTGGCCTGGAACACAAAGATTTTTTGTATTCAACGGCGTAGTTCTTCCGCTTGAAAATAATCTTAATCGTCAGACTTTTTTTGACTCGCTCGATATGAGTAAACGTCAGAGGGTCTTTGGCGTAAAAAACGTAAGCAGAGATGAAATATGGTGGTTCTATCCTGAAAAAGGGAAAGATGCTAATGTTGGATGCACCAGAGCCGTTATTTACAATGTTGTAGATAATACCTGGTATGATACCGGCATAGAACGGGCGGCCGGTTATTTTGATAATACCGGCGGTAATATGTACACTGTTGGCAAAAATTTGAGTCCTTACGAAGGTGATAATAACAGTTACGTCTGGGAACATGAAGTCGGAAACGATCAAGTCAATCTTTATAAGGCACCAGACCAGCAAACTAAAGCTATTCCTTCCTTCTTTACGACTCCTATAATTTCTTATGCTACCTTTAATCCACAAAAACAGATAGCAGGAATTGATTACAACATAGGTATAGAAAGGATAGAGCCTAATATTGTCGGAACAAAAAAGATAAAGATGACTGTTAGTATCAATACGTATGAATATCCTGCAAGTACTCCTGTAACAACCACTTATGACCTTACTGAGGATGGAGAACTAGAGAATATTATTAGACCTGCTATTAACGAACGCAAACAAGGAAGAAATATTAATTTTACCTTCAAATCAGAAGGTATCGGTTCCGGTTATCAGATGGGAACTACCTTTGTTTTAGCTGAAATAGATGATGGTAGGCCATGATTAGCGTTTATCCCAAATATATTAGCATTAAATATTGGGCAGCTACTGTTTGCGATGATTACTCGGATTTCCCTCTTCCCATCCTCCATGATGAAACAAAATGGGCAGCATGGGCACAAAACCTGGTCGGCATCGAGCCGTTTATGAGCGCAGGAGTACCAAGTCCCTATAAAGACGTTCGTAAAAAGGATGGAGAACTTGCCTTTAAAAACTGGGAAGACTGGGCAAAAAAAGCCTATTTGGTTATGTTCTCGCAAGAAAATAATAATTTGTGAATAATTTATTAACTCATCTTTAAAAAATTGCGATTTTTTAAGTCTACAGCTATTTCGTGCTATAATAAAAAAGAAAAAAGTGAGCAGATCAATAATCATGGCTCTAGACCTTGGTACTACTACCGGCTGGGCTACCTGCGATTTATCGGGTAACATAACTTCTGGGACTACTAGCTTTAAAACCGGTAGGTTTGAAGGCGGCGGCATGCCTTTTTTACGTTTTAAACGATGGCTTACCGATTTTAAAAATACTTTGGGGGTTATTGATGCGATTTATTTTGAAGAAGTAAGAGCCCATAAGGGTGTTGATGCCGCCCATAAATACGGGGGATTCGTTGCTCATCTGACCAGCTGGTGCGAACATCACGGGATACCCTACTCCGGCATACCTGTTGGAACAATAAAAAAACATATTACTGGCAAAGGAAATGCTCCTAAGGAGTCCGTAATAATGGCAATTAAAAATAAGGGTTTTGCTCCAGTTGACGATAACGAAGCTGATAGCCTTGCCCTACTTGATTTTGTACTAAATTACCGAGAGAAAATTGAAAGTTAATTTTATTTAACTGATAATAATCTGGAGTGCCTATTTCCTAGGCATTACCTGTAAATCTCAAGCAAGCTTACTCTAGAAAATATAATGCACAAAGTTATCAAGATTTTTGTGGATGAATTAATCTATGATCTTAACGTTGATAGCAAATACTTTTTCCTTTTTAGTAGCTAGCTCATACTCTACTTTCTGATTCTTTGTTATCTTTTCTATACCTGATGTTTTAAGATCATTCTGATGAACAAAAACATCCTTTGAACCATCATCAGGTTTAATAAATCCATACTTGCCTTCGGTAGAATAAAATTTAACAACTCCTCTTTTCATGAATATAATTTCATTAGTTAAATATCCAACCCAAAATATCAGATTTAACGTGTACTTAAAAGCATTTTTGGTTATTCCGGTAGGTTATTCATCTCCTGCAAATTTTTATTTAAAGCTACCGCAGAATATCCGGTAATTTCTTTAATACGATGATTTAAAGCGGTAGTAGTTGCAAGGTTATTAGGATTTTCTGCTAATTTCAGAGCTAAATCCAAAAACTTTTTATCAGTTAATAACTTGGTCGCACCATATCCAGCACCAAGAAGCTTGGTTGTGGTAATAGGATCATAAAATAATCCAAAAATTGCCGCGCTAATCCCACCAGTAGTAGCCGTCCCTGATGGATTAGGAATATTTTTACTTTTTACAGCCATAGCTTTTGCTACAGTACCTAATTTCTGTATTTTTTTAAAAGTCTCAGGAGTAAGCTGTTTTCTAATAGATACACTATTTTTAGGATTGTTTATTGCTTTAGCAAGAGCGTTATAAGATAGACTTTCAGTAGCGTAATTCGTAGCTTTATGGCCAAGTATATTTTCCAGTTTTTCTCTTCTAGCTACATCCCCGTATAATTTATCAGCTTCCTTAAAAGCATCATACCACTCTGGGTTACTCTTGCCGTACTCCTGGATATCCCGTGAAATCGCTTTTTGTATTTTCTTAAGCTGATTCTTAACCCCTGCGTCCGTATCCCATTTTATAATTGAATTGAGACTCTTTTTAGTCCCAACAAGTTTATTAACGTCATATTCTTGCAATGGTAGCTTTATAGGCCCATACTGACTGACTATCTTTGATGCTGGTTCAATCTCATTTTTAATAGTTTCAAGTGACTGCAGGAGGCTTTTTTCATCAGGGGAAAGAATAGCCGTATTGATTTTAATATCATCAATGGCCTTTTTAAGATTAACCGGTAATACTTTTGCCTCCTGTGGTAATGAAGTTGCTACTTTATTATATAAACTGGCAATATGACCTTCTATCTCCGGTGTCCTTGATGGACCAATTTCATCAAAAATATCACTTAACACTTTTTGTGTCTGTTCTTCGGCAAGTGCATATTTATTTTTTAACTTATTACCAAAAATGGGAGCTTTCCCCACGTACTGATCGGCTAAAGCGGTTAATTTAGAATCGGTAACCGCTGCAGCAGGTAAATCTATACCTAAATCTCTTGCAGCACGTGCTGCTTCAATATTCATACTCTTAGGCGTTAACCCCATAATTTTCATCGGTATTTTTGCAAGCATCTGGCGAGGTTTTGTAAAGTTATTTAACAGACTTTTACTTTTAATAATAGCGGTAGGAGTAGCAACGCTAGATATCAGATCAGATACAAGAGGATCAACTCCTGCTTCCTGCATTACTCCTGATCCACCGCCTATGCTACTGCCTGTTCCTACATCTTTGACAAATTTGGTTAATAAAGATTTACTACCCCCTCGAATTGCACTTCCAGCAGCATTTAACGAAGCGCTGGTTGGAAGAGGGAGACTCGCCGTAGCTCCTCCAAATTCTCCGGCTTTATATAGAATATTCCCTAAACTATCATTATCCTTAGGCTTCATGGCATCTAAAGATTCGAGGGCTTTATTTGTAGTGTCGGACATTACTTGTGCTGATTGCGGTAAAATTGGAGCAACAACTCCGGGTGCTACCTCCATAACACCTGCTCCAAATTGATCTGCTCCCTCCGCTAACCCGCTTCTCATAAAACCTGATAATGCTCCCTTGCCAAATTGACCGATCCTATCAAGAAAAGACGGCGCGGTTTCTTTTGCTACAGCTTTGGGACTCCGGTATTTATCAAATACACCACTCCTTTGGCTCGGTAATTGATCTCTATCTATATTTTTAGGAGCTTTATATTTATCAAATTTACTCATCTACTACCTGCAAACCATCATTATCTATGGCATCTTGCACCCAATCTTTATGAACCCAATCTTTTGTACCTGTTATTGGATCAAGCATCAAAACCCTATCGCCATTATTAACTCCTTCATGAAGCCCTATACCTAGCATGGCTCTTAAATCATTAATAACGTTTAAATTTGTTGCCATATCATTATCAGGCGATATCGTTGGTATATGTTTAAATTCTTCCTGATTCGTATATTTAAAAGCTTTATTTAACTTACCGCGTAATACCTCACCTATTGCCCAAATTTTTGCCTGATCCGGACTATATTCCTGATTACTGAACTTTGATCGGAAGTTTTTTGCCAGTAGCGACCTCTCCCCTTCAGAACCAAGGTTTGTAACTGTATTTTCTGCATGAGTCAGCATTCCTTTCAACTCGTTCAAAGCTTCCTGCTTTTCTTGTTCTTCTTTACTTTTCTTAAAATTATCTAGTAAATTTTTGCTGCCCCCTTTTTCCCTCTTAAAATTATCAAGTAAATTATGGGCTCTTTTAGTCTCCTCCAATTGCCTCTCTTGGAATTTACGATGCCAGGCTTTTTCCTCTTTTGCTGCTTCTAATGCTTCTTGCGCCCTTTGCTGCTGCAATATTTGATTAGCCAAACGCTCATTTTCGGCAATAGATGTATCCTCGCTAGTATTATAAGCACTAAGCGCAGGATTCATCGCCCGCCCTATAACTCCTAAATTATTTTTAAAACCACGCACCCGCGGCTCGGCAGCTAAACCATTACCAAGAGCAAGTAACGCATTATTTATCGCTCTATGCTCCTGATCCCTACTCATCCCTAAATTGCTTCGGGTGCTGCTAATTGCTTTTGCTATCCCTTCATCAAAAGGATTCCTTCTTTCCGGCAAAGCTTGCATGCGATTTAATATTTCGTCTTCCATAATAAAATATCTTTAAATAAATATAAAATTATTCCACAAATGGTCTAGGAGTAAAATTATATGCAGGTTGTACTAATCCTCCCCAACGTCTTTTAATATCTTGTATTGCACTATATTTTGGGTTATTTATGATTTCGCTAGGCGGAACTGAAAAATGCCTGTTCCATTCATACTGCCATCCTTTTCTCGGATCACTAGCACCTTGATTTATGGCAGCATCCATATTAGCTACAAGAGTATTAAACCATGCTTGTTTTTCCTGCTGTAATCTTGAAACTTCATTTTTTTCATGCTGCTCTCTTTGAATTTGTTTTCTGAATATTTCTGCCTGCTTTATCCTGTTCTCTTCAGCTATTTTAAAAAGTCTTTGCCTTTCCTCTTCTGAATTCATTTGCCCTTTTAATTGCATCATATCCTGATAGTATTTATTATATTGATCCCAATAATAATCAGCTCTTTTTACCTCTTCTAAATACAAAGGTAGATTCTTATTTAAATTACTGATTATTCTGACATTATCAGGTGTGTTATCTGGTACGCCTAAGGAATGCTTAAGAAAGGAATTAAAATCACGGCTCGGATTAGACTTAGACCATGAAAAAGCATTAACGCCATTGACGTTGGAACTGTTGTATAAATTATCTCTCTTAGCTGCCGCTTCTTTATATTGCTCTAATCTTTCAAGATATAATCTATTTAACTCCTTAACTCTTTCAGCCTCTGACATACTCTTTAAAACTCGCTGCCTTTCTTCTTCCTTCTTTTTTTGAATCTTAGTGTTCTCAAAATCAGCATAATTCTTGATGCCCCCCATATCCTGATTTAGGTTGCTCTCAAGCTCCGTCTCACTATGACTTACCGGCACAGTTTGCGCATATTGAGCGAGTGCATGAATATTTGGCCTTAAAGACGGTGTATAAACAGAAGGGTTACTACTGACACCGGGATTCGCAAAAATACTGCTGATTTCAGGGCTTACGTTATATTTTACAATATCACTACCCGAACCTTGCGGCCATTCCTGATTCCTCTCTTCTTCAAATCGCTCCCGCCTCTGGTTTAACTCATCTTGCGTATTTAGCCATTTATCTACTCCGAGCTGGTTCATTCCGCTAATCTTGCCAAGTACGTCCTGATATTCGGACAATCCTTGCTGACCTAAACTATTTAACCGGTTTAAATCACTCATGTCGCTTTTATTTAAACTACTCATTCTAGCGCGGAGTACATCCTGTAGTAAATTGTTTCTATTGCCAAAACGACTTTTAGCAATTCTATTTATAGCATCCTCGGTTTGTGATAAATGTGATTGTGACCCATAAGTACCCTTTCGCTCATGATCCATACTGATTCTTGCTTTCTCTACCTTTAAAAGACGTTTGGTATCAGCATCAAGCTGATCTACTTGCGGATTATAAATTGTAGGTAAATCGCGGGTAGCCCGCGTTCCAACATTCTCTCGCCCTATTAACGAGCTATAGAGGTTATCTCTTTCTCCCCTTGAGGAATCATTATAATCATGACTCAAATCTCCTAGCAGACGATGCGATACCGCTAAATCTTCAGGCACGCTAGCAAGCTGCTCGCCACTATATCTCGGAGTGGAGCTATTATAAAGATTTAGTCCCTTCTCAAGTACCTTAACTGCAGCTGCTTCACCATAAGGCCCCATGTTATCAGGATTACCGCCACTATTTACTATATTATATAACGCCTTCATCTTTTGCTTTGGGGCATTTAATTCCTCGTAGTACTTGTTTTTATCTGCCGAATTTGCTAAATGCGAATATATATGTTGCTGATTGCCGAATTGCCCCAGCATATTTGTTAATCCCGCTCTCTTTGCCTTCTCAGCTGACCCTAGTGCATTTAAACTATTGCCAAGTCCGGAATTAAATTCAGATTCCAAACTCTTTGCATCGCTACTTAAGGCATCTATACCAACACGGGATAATGGAAGACCCTTATTCAGGTTCTTGTCAAACTTATTATAAAAACCGGTTTGTCTGCTATTAGTCCTATCTCCAAACTGCTTTCCGATCATCTTCCATCCGGTATCGCCTACCCGTCTTTGACCGGATGAAAGTATATCCAGTAAAGAGGTTTTCTGCCCCTCACTAAAACCTTGCGGAGTTCTGTTAAAAACACCGCTTGCTTCTACAGAATAAGGAGCAGGAGAATTATTAAACTGCTCTTCCAGCGTTCGTTTCCTTTGCGTTAAAGCAGACATTGGCACACTAGTCTTTCCTCTATATACAGGCGTCGGGTTAGCTACCATTCGCCCTACATCACGATTAATTAGGCTAAGTGCTTGCTCTCGGAGGTCATTTAAGTTGTGTGTTTTCATATTATCCTCTTAAATAACTCTCTAAAGACTTGGAACGAGGAGGAAGATTTACTTTTCCCCCTCTTTTATGTTTGCGAATGTTTTTTACAAACATGTCTAATTTTTTAGTGCCTAAATCGTTATCTCCGTTACCCAATTTACTAACAATCTGAGGACTAATTTCCATTTCTCCATGAGAAACTAATGCTTTAATCTTTTTTTCTCCTGCTAAAGAATTACCATCTCCAGCATCAGCTACTACATCAGCTGGCATTACATAAGAACCATCTAGTAAATCCCTTCTAACCTTATCATCTTGCCCCCCGCTATCACCACTTAAATAAACTATAGGACTTGCAGGATAATAGGTTTCTTCTGTTAAATAAGCATAAGGACTACGGGCTCTCCCGCCGCCTTTCATTCTAACAGGATTGCCTTCATCATCCATATACTCAAGCCAGCGACCGGTTCTTGCAAATTCCTCAGGTGATACAACGCGCCGATTAATACGACCCATGTTCTTTATATCTTCATCTAACTGCTTGTTTTTCCGCTTTTTTTGTAAATCGGCACGTGCGGTTTCCAGAGCTTCATCAGCTTCAACTTCAGCAATCGTCTTACGACTAGCGTTGCGATATCTTCTTTCTTCCTCTGCTATTTTCTCTGGACTCTTTGGCTTCTGCCGACCAGCGTATTGAGCTGCTACTGTCCCAAGTGTTAGTAAATTCCCTGGTTGTGTTAGATAGTCTTTTGCATTATCACCAAACTTTTCTAGAAAACCCCTGTTATCTACATAAGGGTAGCCTGGATATTGCATTTGCGGATATTGTCCATACTGAGGTGGCACTCCACCTCCCATACCTGAAGAAAGTGCAGTTGCAGCGCTAAGTCCACCACTTACATAAGGATTACTTCCTCCAAGCCCAAATAATCCGCTACTACCGCCAGAAGTCCCAAGACCTAAGGCAGGTAATATTGCATTAGTAGTACCATAATTACTAAGGCTAGAACCAAGAGCTGTAGCTCCGAGCTTACTTGCTCCCCATCCAAGCCCTGATGCCATAGATGGAAGAGCTGCTCCCATACCTGCTCCTTTTAAAGCTCCGCCGAGTGCACTCTTGCCTCTTGCTGCGTGCTGTGCCCCTTGACCAAGTGCGCCGCCTATAATACCGCCTATTCCGGGCGCAATCATGTTACCGATAATTGCCCCAGCTCCACCTCCTATTACACTTTTTATCGCTTTAAATGGGTTTTTGAAGAAACCATATTCACGAAGTCCAGTAGCAGGATTTATCGTCCCACTTCCTCCTAAACTTTTTAATATGTGAGCTTCAATAGGATTAATATGGGCAAGCTCGGTATCGCCGTTTCTTCCGTGTCTTCGTATAAGATCGGCAAGTCTTGGTAAGTCCTCATCACCAACAGAGCCTCCTTCTTTAAAGGAATATTGCGCTCCTGTATTATCATAAGCATTACTGTAAGACATATAAGGATCGTCATACCCGCTGTCTTCATAACGAGGATCAGGCATCTGATTATCGCCATCAGAAGCTAAGCTATAAGGCTCGGAAGTATTATAAGGGTAGTTGTAGGTATTTAAATATGGATCGTAATTTTGCATCTTTGCCTCTAGTCTATAACAAAAATAAAAGCTTTATTTTTATTATAGCAGAAACAGTTTTAATCCTTGTTTTTTCGTTATTTTCCAATAAAGGTTGTTACCCTATAAAGCTATCTCCAAATATATTTCATAGTTAGAATTATAATAGCTAAAATAAGACTTATTACATTACCGATAATTAAGGGCACTGCCTTAATCCATAAGCTGTATATTAACCATAATACCATACCTAAAGCATAAATAATGTACATACTTGTTGATATATCCTTAGCAGATTTCTTGCGGTATAGCTGTACAACCTGAGGTATCAATGATATCGATGTACAAAATAATGCTAAATAACCGATTATTTCGATAATAATTACTTCCATGAATAATATACTCTTAAGAGGCCTCTATGCGGTTTGCAAATAATTATATTGCTTATTTATATACTCTATACAGGCTAGTTGCCTCTCTTCCCCTAAATCGTCAATACTACGGGCTTCTGCCTTACTGCACCATTTTTCTATGATAGAGCTTGGTACATTATGCAATTTAATAAGTTCTATTAATTCAGCCAAAGTTTCGCTCGGCTCTAGGTCTTTTACCTCTTCCTCCTGATGAGATAAAACAGAGTCAAGTTTGCTACTGATACTTTGAGCTTTTGGTGTTATATTTTTAACTTCCATCTCAAGATCATTAAAATTCTTCCCCTCCATTTCCTCAGCTGTCGGATGCTGACTGACTATCTCAGGAAAAGCTTTGCGCAAGGCTTGTGCCTCGGCACATTTGGCAAGTTGTCCATATGGCCTTTTTTGCCACATAGTATTAGGTGTAGCTGTATCTTTTTTAGCAGCATAGTTTTCTAGCCAGTATTCTTTAGCGGTAAA